>Ga0207664_10000186_pt1 | contig 47346 bp, 37 predicted proteins | sample LARL83metaG_FD_184349 | JGI IMG/M metagenome (GOLD analysis project Ga0207664, IMG submission 184349) | Corn, switchgrass and miscanthus rhizosphere microbial communities from Kellogg Biological Station, Michigan, USA - LAR L8-3 metaG... | ecosystem: Host-associated > Plants > Roots >...
GATCGCGGTACTGGCCGTCATGGGCTTTCACGAGGGTGTCCGCGCGCTGGGCGGCGGCTTCTTCGGCGTCGACGTGTTCTTCGTGCTGAGCGGCTTCCTCATCACCGACCTGCTCGCCACCCAGCCGCGCGATCTGAAGTCATTCTGGTTCCGCCGTGCGCGGCGCCTGCTTCCCGCCCTGGCGGTGATGCTGCTGGTGGTCACCGCCGCCGCAACCGTCATCGAGCCGGACGAGAAAGCCAGCCTGCGACTGGCTCTGCTGGCGGCCGCCACGTACACCAGCAACTGGTACCAGATGCTGCACCACCTGCCGTACTTCCAGAGCTTCGGCCCGCCGTCGCCGCTGCGGCATCTGTGGTCACTCGCCATCGAAGAGCAGTTCTACCTGCTGTGGCCGCTGATCATGTGGTTCGTCATCGGCCGGCTGAAGGACAGGCGCGCGGCCGTCACGGTCACCCTGCTCGCCGCCGCGGCGTCGGCCGCCGCCATGGCGTTCCTGTACAACCCCGCGGACCCGTCCGTCGTGTACTACGGCACCGGCACGCACGCGTCCGCGCTGCTGCTCGGCTCGGCCCTCGCCCTGGCCTGCCCGCTCGCGACGCTCAGCCACTCCAAGGCCGCCATGACACGACGCCTCGACGCCATCGGCGTGGCCGGCCTGGTGGTCCTGGGCTGGGCGATCGGCCATTTCAACGGCGACAACCCGGCTGTTTACCCGTTCGGCCTGCTCATCGCCGCCGTTGCCGGCGCCGCGCTCATCGCCGCCGCGGCCAGCAGGGGCGCGATCGCGGCGATCACCAGCGCCCGGCCACTCCGCTGGATCGGTGTCCGCTCCTACGCGATGTACCTGTGGCATTGGCCCGTCATCACGCTGACCGCCGCCCTCGCCGGCCACGCCGCCGCTTTCCCGGCCACCTGGGCGGCCGAGACCGGGATCACCGTCGCGCTCGCCGCTTTCTCCTGGCAGTTCGTTGAATCTCCCATACTTCATAACGGCCTCGGTGCTTGTGCCCGTAACCTCTATCGTCAGCTGACGCTGACGTTCACCCGGCCAGCGGCCGCGCTACCGATGGCGGCCTTCGCGGCGGCCATCGTGGTCAGCTGCGTGGCCGTCTACGGGATCGCCGCACCGGCCGGCACCGCAACGGGCACCGGTCTCCTCCGCCAGGTCGCCGAAGGCGAGCGCATCAGCGCCGCCTCACAGGCGCGGCCGGCACCAACGCCGGCGCCCGCGCACACGGCAGCGGTCCCACGGCACAGCGGTGCCCGCCGCGCCCTTCAGCGTCAGCTGACCCGGCAGGTACGGGCCGCGGCCTGCCACGTGAACGGCTGGCAGGTGACCGCTATCGGCGACTCGGTGATGCTGGCCTCGGCCGCGGCGCTGGCGGCGGACCTGCCCGGGGTCTACCTCGACGCCAAGGTGGGCAGGCAGATGCAGACCGGCGTGCAGCTGGTCAGGGAACTGGCCGCGAGCGGCTCGCTGCGCCACTACGTGGTGATCGGCCTCGGCACCAACGGCGCCATCACCCCGGGCGATATCTGGCAGCTCCGCGAGGCGGCGCCGCACCGCGAGCTGATCATCGTCAACACCTACGGCCCCATGACCTGGGAGTCCGAAGTCAACAGTGTTCTCGCCAGCGCAACCTGGCACAGGCCGCATGTGACGCTGGCGAACTGGGCAGCGGCCATCGGCGCGCACCCCGGCCTGCTGTGGAGCGACGGCATCCACCCCCAGCCCGCGGGCGGCCGCCTGTACGCGAGCGTGGTGCTGAACGCTATCCGCCCAGCCTGCGGTTCATGATGCTACGCGGGGGCCATGTCGACGAAGCGGCTGTAATGGCCCTGGAACGCGACGGTCACCGTCGCCGTCGGTCCGTTCCGGTGCTTAGCCACGATCAGGTCCGCCTCGCCCGCCCGCGGCGACTCCTTCTCGTACGCATCTTCTCTGTGCAAAAGTATGACAACATCTGCATCCTGCTCAATCGACCCACTTTCCCGCAAATCGGACAGTAGCGGCTTCTTGTCGGTGCGCTGCTCGGGGCCTCGGTTGAGCTGAGAGAGTGCGATGAGCGGGACCTCGAGCTCCTTGGCCAGGAGCTTCAGGGAACGCGACATCTCGGAGACTTCCTGCTGACGGTTTTCCACCCGCTTGGGTGAGGACATCAGCTGGAGGTAGTCGATGATGACGAACTTCAGGTCGTGACGCTGCTTCAGGCGACGGCACTTGGCCCGGATCTCCATCAGCGACATGTTCGGCGAGTCGTCGATGTACAAGGGCGCGTCGGCGACCTCGCTCATCCGCCGGGCCAGGCGCGCCCAGTCGTCGTCGTTCATCTGGCCGGTGCGCATGGTGTGCATGGGCACCCGCGCCTCGGCGGACAGCAGCCGCATGGTGATCTCGTTGCGGCCCATTTCCAGGCTGAACACCACCGTCGACATGCCGTGCTTGATCGCCGCGGCGCGCGCGAAGTCAAGTGCCAGCGTCGAGTTGTGGGTGGGGACCATACCGCGCCCGGCCAGGAACAGGTGATCCACGCTGTCCACCTGGACACAGCGCACCGGCACCGATGCCACTGGCCGCACGTCCGTGATGTGCCGCCAGCGGGAGCCGTCCCGCTGACCGTTCAGCGCGACGGCGTGATTCGGTTCCCGGCCGCCGTCGGGGTCGCACAGCGAGGCGGACAGCGCGCCCGTGGTGATCACCGCGGGTGTGCCGCTCTGCTGGCGGGCTCGCGCGGTCCAGGTGAGCCACTGGTGGTTCTCGTCGGCGATGATCACGTCGCCGTCGGAGAACTCCACCTCATAGCACGGGCGTCCGCGCAAAACGTCTGTTGCCGCCACAACCGTCACCGGCTTGCCGTCCGCACCGAGCAGCTGGTCGCCGGCGCTCACTCCGCCCATCGTCGTCCAGCCCATCGGGGTGGGCAGCGGCGTGTCGAGCGCGAGCGCCTTGCCGACCGCCGGGCGCGCGGCGATGACGACCATCTGTCCAGGGTGCAGGCCGTTGGTGAGCGCGTCCAGGTCCGAGAAACCGGTGGGGACGCCGGTCAGCATGCCGCCGCGGCTGCCGATCGCTTCGATCTCGTCGAGCGCACCGGGCATGATCTCGGATAGCGAGTGGTAGTCCTCGCTCGTGCGGCGGTCGGTCACCGCGTACACCTCGGCCTGGGCGCGGTCGACGAGGTCGTCGGCCTCCGCGTCTCCCGCATAGCCGAACTGCACGATCCGCGTGCCTGCCTCGACCAGGCGGCGCAGTATCGCGCGCTCCCGGACGATGCGCGCGTAGTAGCCCGCGTTGGCGGCGGTGGGCACAGAGGCGATGAGCGTATGCAGGTAGGGGCCGCCGCCGACGCGGGCAATCTCACCGCGGCGGGTGAGCTCGTTGGCGACGGTGATCGCGTCGGCCGGCTCGCCTCGCCCGTACAGATCGAGAATGGCCTCGTGGATCAGCTGGTGCGCCGGGCGGTAATGATCGGTGGGGCGGATCACCTCGATGACGTCCGAGATCGCATCCTTCGACAGCAGCATGCCGCCGAGGGCACACTGCTCGGCGGCCACATCGTGCGGAGGTGTCCGCTCGAAGCCGCCACCCGGCTGCTCGATCTCGGTAACGCCCACCGGCCCCTCCTCCCCCGTCGCGTACGCGACCCAGCAAGCACCGTCGCGCACGCGACCCAGCAAACACCGTCGCGAACGCGACCCAGCAAGCACTGTCGCGTGACGCGACCCAGACGCCCCGCTGCGTTCAACACCGTTCTAGCGGATGGCTCTGACATTCTTGCGACCCGACGCGCCGAGGACCAACCGGCGCGGTGGACGGCACTGTGGAGAAGTTGTGCAGACACGCCGGCAACGTTGTGCGCAGGTTGGGGATAGCCCTGTGGAGCACCTGCTGTTAACCTGTAAAAATAGCCTCTGAGCTGCGGAAACTAGCTCCACCGGGTGTGTGGGAGAAAAACTTGGTCACGATTTTCCACGAAGTTATCCACAGTCGGAATCCACAGGTGGACGCGCGGGAACTGTGGAAAAACGGCTTCGCGAAAGCATGCGTAAGCAACCCCAGAAGCTGATACGATCCGATGATGTATTCGAGCCAGGAGTACGCCCAAGAGCACACACTGCAGTGCGTGACGGATGCTATCGAGAAGCTCGACGCCAAGCGCCGTGCCGCCGATCCGGAGGACATGGAGACTCAGGTCGCGGCCGTGTGGGCGATGGTGGGGGCCATGGATCCGGAGCTGGCGAAGGTCGCGTCGAGATACGCGGCACAAGCCTGACAGCTCCCGCAGTCAAGACAACGAGTTCCCGCGGCAAGACGTTTGCCGCGGGAACTCGTTTCAGACCTAGCTGGCGCTGATCTCGATATCGACCGGCGCGCTGACCTCGGGGTGCAGGCGGACCTTGACCTGATGCGAGCCGATCGTCTTGATCGGGTCGCGGACCTCGATACGGCGGCGGTCCAGCTCGGGACCGCCCGCCTCACGCACGGCCGCGGCGATGTCCGCGGCGCCGACCGAGCCGAACAGCCGGCCGTTGCTGCCCGCGCGACGGCGCATCCGCACCCGCAGCCCGTTGAGCCGCGCGGCGATCACCTGCGCGTCCTCAAGACCGCGGATCTCGCGGGCAGCGCGAGCGCGCTTGATCAGTTCGATCTGCTTCTCCGCGCCGCGGGTCCACCGCATCGCGAACCCGCGCGGGATCAGGTAGTTCCGGCCATACCCGGCCGCGACGTCGACGACGTCGCCGGGTGCGCCGAGCCCTCCCACCTCCTGGGTGAGAATGAGCTTCATCGGTGTGCGACTCATCTGCCTGACCTCCTAGCGCGCCGTGCTCGTGTACGGCAGCAGCGCCATCTCGCGGGCGTTCTTGATCGCCGTGGCGACATCGCGCTGATGCCGGGTGCAGTTACCCGTCACGCGCCGTGCACGGATCTTGCCGCGGTCAGAGATGTACTTGCGAAGCAGGCCGGTGTCCTTGTAGTCGACGTAGACGCTCTTTTCTTGGCAGAACGAGCAGACCTTCTTCTTCGGCTTGCGTAGCGGTGGCTTGGCCATCGTGGTGCTCCTTAGCAGAGCCCCGCTCTCGCGGGGATGGTCGGTTCTTGTGGATTGACTATCGAGTTAGAAGGGCGGTTCGTCGGAGTAGCCGCTGGCAGGGCCATCGCTGGCCCACGGGTCGTCCTGGCCGCCGCCGGAGGGACGACCGCCCCCCATGCCACCGCCCTGGCCGCCGCCTTGGCCGCCGCCATAAGAGGAGCCACCTCCGCCGCCGGTGCGCGCGACCTTGTTCACCTTGGCGGAGGCATTACGCAACGACGGGCCTACTTCGTCGACCTCGACCTCGTAGACCGTGCGCTTCTCGCCTTCCTTCGTCTCATAGGAACGCTGCTTGAGGCGCCCCTGGACGATCACCCGCATGCCGCGCTGCAGGCTCTCGGCCACATTCTCGGCCGCCTGCCGCCAGACGTTGCAGGTAAGGAACAGGCTGTCGCCGTCCTTCCACTCATTGGTCGTCCGGTCCATGAATCGCGGCGTGGAGGCCACCCGGAAGGTCGCGACCGGCTGACCGGCCGGAGTGAACCGGAGTTCCGGATCGTTGACGAGGTTGCCCACGACGGTGATGACGGTGTCGCCTGCTGCCATCGGATGCTCCCTTTAATTGATACGCGGGCTCAGCGGTGCTCGGGTCGCATGACCTTCGTCCGCAGGATTGCCTCGTTGAGGTTGAGCTGACGGTCGAGCTCGTGCACCGTGGCCGGCTCGGCGGTCAGGTCCACGACCGCGTAGATGCCCTCGGACTTCTTCTCGATCTGATAGGCAAGGCGGCGTCTTCCCCAGATATCCACCTTGTCGACCTTGCCGCCACCGCCGGTCACGACCTTCAGGAACTGGTCGAGTGACGGCTGGACGGTGCGCTCCTCGAGACTGGGGTCGAGGATGATCATGATCTCGTAATTGCGCATGGGCGTCCTGAGCCCTCCTCTGGACTAATGCGGCCACGGTCTTTCCGTGGCAGGAGGTGTCGCGGTGTATCCGCATCGCGATCCCGCGATGGGCCATCGGCCAGTCCCTACCAGCCGCCCGCGGCGCCGCAAGCATACCAACAACCAGACCTCCTCCGGTAACGGAACGCTCCCGCCGACCTGGGATTCCGGCCGGCGGGGCGCGAGGGATGGGCGGGCAGAAAGTTAGTGAATGCCGGGCTCGGGGTGGTTTTGGATCCGGGCCAGGGGGCTAGCGCGAGGGTGGGGGTGGTGCGACTATGAAACGAAGGAGTGACTGGCTGGAGGTGATCGGCATGTCAGATACGACCCGTGGCCGTCCGCATCCCCTGCGCTTTCTCAACTCTGACGGGCGGCCGCATCCGGTGGAGAATGCCCTCGCCATCGGGATTCTGGTGGTGGGCCTGGTGTCCTTCGTCCTGGGGATCATCCTGCGCAACGACGTGGTCAGCGGGGCGGGCTTGCGGATCACCGCGACGGCAACCGGGCTGGTGTCGCTGGTCGTCGGGCTCTACGCGCAGATGGTGTCCGCCACCCGGGAGCAGCGGGTGCTCATCGTGACGGGGCTCATCGCCGGGTTCGTCGGCCTCGCGATCGGACTCGGACGCGGCGGGTTCTAGAGTCGGAGGCATGCCAACGCCTCGCATCGGAGCCCATTTCCACATCGACAACCCGCTCAAGGAAGCCATCGCCGCCGGAGCGGACGCGGCGCAGTTCTTCCTCGGCGACCCGCAGGACTGGAAGCCGCCGGTCTTCGCCGGCGACCCGGCGGAGATCAGGCAGGCATGGGCAGACGCGGGGATCGACGTCTACATTCATTCGCCCTATCCGGTGAATCTGGCGAGCACCAACAACCGGATCCGGCACCCCAGCCGGACCATCATCAAACAGCAGCTCAAGGCGGCCGCGTCGATCGGCGCCAAGGGTCTTGTCGTGCACGGCGGCCATGTCACGGCCAAGGACGACCCGCAGGACGGGCTGCTCAACTGGGCCAAGGCGGTCGATCAGATCCCGCGGCCGATCCCGCTGCTGATCGAGAACACGGCCGGCGGCGACGGGGCCATGGCGCGCACGCTTGACAACATCTCCCGGCTCTGGGACGTGGTCGGCGGCGCGGAGAACATCGGGTTCTGCCTGGACACCTGCCACGCCAACTCGGCCGGCATCGAACTGGCGGACGCGGTCGAGAAGATCGTGGCGATCACCGGCCGGATCGACCTCGTGCACTGCAACAACTCCCGGGACGAGTTCGACTCCGGTCAGGACAGGCATGCCGATCTCGCCAAGGGGACGATCGACCTCGCGTTGCTGCTCGACGTGGTCCGGACGGCTAACGCGCCAGCGATCTGCGAGACGCCCGGCGCGTCGTCCGATGTGCGCTTCCTCAAGACGAATCTGTCCGGCGCGTTATCGAAGATCCCCCCGGCCGGATCATCGATGCCGGCCACCCGCACCACATCTCGTTCGGGCTGAAGAATGTCTCGCACTATCCAGGCGCCAAGCAGCCCGACGGTGCCCAGCCGGAACAGCAGCGCCGCGAAGTACCAGCCGGCGCTGAGGCCCTGATAGCCGGGAAAATGGTGGCCCAGCTGCACGTAATCGTTCAGCAGGTAGCCCCAGATGGCGAAGAAATAGGCCATCTCGGCCAGCTGCCACAGCCAGTACGGCCACAGCCGGGGCCGGGCCAGCACCGCGAGCGGCACCAGCCAGACTCCGTACTGCGGGGACCAGACCTTGTTCGTGATCAGGAAGACCGCGAGCACCAGGTAGCAGAGCTGGGCCAGCCGCGGGCGCCGCGGCGCCGCCAGCGCGAGCACCGCGATTCCCGCCAGGCCCAGCGCGAGGAACGCGGCGGACATGAAGTTCAGCACGCTGAGCTGGTAGTCCCCGAGCAGCGGCACGTTGATGTACTCGAAGTAGTGCCAGATCGAGCCCCAGTCAGCGCCGCGCGTCTTGCTGAACGCGTAGAAGTACCCCCAGCCGGACGGTGCCAGGAGCATCATCGGCAGGTTGACCGCGAGCCAGGCCAGCCCGGCCGCCGCCAGCGTCCTGGCGAACTCGCGCAACTGCCCGGCCCGGATGGACAGCAGGAGCAGTGGCGCGAAGAACACCAGGGGATAGAACTTGGCCGCCACTCCGAGGCCGAGCAGCGCACCGGCCAGCACGTTGCGGCGGGACGCCCACGCCGCGATGCCCAGCATGCTGAGCCCCATCGCGACCAGGTCCCAGTTAATGAACGCCTCGAGGATAAGCGCCGGCGACAGTGCCACCAGGAGCATCGTCCAGCGCCGGTCCTGGCCGGCCGCGTGCGCCGTGGCCAGCACCCCGGCCACGCCGAACACCCCGAGGATGAGCACGGTGATGTCGAAGAAGTCTTGGCCCGCGGCATAGGTGTCCGCGAAATGCACCAGCCACCCGGCGACCTGCATGGTCCAGCCGGTGAGCACCGGGTACTCCACCGGGTGGCCCAGGTACGGCACCTGCCCCTGCGCCAGGCCCTCGTTGAAGTACAGCGGGTAGATGTCGGTGTAGCAGAAATTCTGGAACTGCCCGTTGTATGAGTTCCAGGCCCCGGACCGGCAAGGCAGCTTGTCCGCGAACGCGAGCAGCATGCCCGCCACCGACGCCGCGGCTATGTACAGCGTGCTGCCAAGCATGGCAGCCAGGCCGTTCGGATCGCGCGGCGCGGTGGCCGGGAACTCGGGAGCCTCTCGCACCCTACCTATCTAACCGTGCCGGACGGCTGCCTTCGTACCGCCGGTTTCTGATGTTTCCGGCGCTGCCGGCGCCGGACCCACAGCAAAGTGGCGGGCAGCCCGAGCAGTCCACCGCCGAACGCGGCGGCGCCGGCCGTGCCGCTGGCCGCGTCCGGCGCGGTGATACCGAAGCCGTTGCCGAAACCGGGCGTCGACGTCGGGCTGGGGGTGGCGTCCGCACCCGTGTTGTTGCCAGTCGCCGGGTTGCAGTCGACGTTGACCACGCCAGGCGGACAGGTGGCTGTCGGCGACGGCGCGGGCGGGAAGGTACCGTTGTTGCCGCGGTCCTTCTTCTTGGCGGTCTTCTTGTGCTTCGGCTTGAGCAGGCTCTGCGGTGCCAGCGTCCACTTCTGGCCGGTGAACACCGGCGAGAGCATCGGCTTCTGCGGCAGTTTCAGGAACTCGCCGTCCGCGTAGTTATGCCAGATGCTCGCCGACCAGGTACCGCCGAAGTTCTGCCGGATACCGCCCAGGCCGTTGAGCGTCTCGCACGTCTTGGTCTCATTCTGGAATTGCGCCTGGGTGCAATGCGACTCGTCGCCCTGGTAGGTGAAGATCCCGACCGCCAGCGCTTCCTGCGGGATCGCGCCGATGAAGAACGCCGACTGGGCGTTGTTCGTGGTACCGGTCTTGGCGATCATAGGCCGGCCGTCGCTCATGCCCTGGCCCTGCGCGGTCGCCCCCTTCGCGTACACGACCTGCGACATCGCTGACTGAACCTGCGAATCCTCGTTCTGGTTGATGGACGGAATACCGCTGAAGATCGGATGGCTCGGCTCGCGATTCAGCCGGTACTGCGCGCCGCCCTGGCTGACCGACCCGACGATGTGTATCGAGTTGAACGTACCGCCGTTGTCGAGCGCCGATAGCATCGTGGCCTGCTCCCCGACGGTCAGCGACGCGGTGCCGAGCGCCATGCCCGACTGGCCCGCCAGACCCGCCAGCCCGGAGCCGCCAGCGGCCGCGGACGCCGTGTTGACGCCGAAGAGGGCGGCCGTGTGGATCACCTTCGTGCTGCCCACGTAGTGCCACAGGTCCGCATAGGCCGTGTTGACCGAATAGGTCATCGCGTCCGTCGGGTTGTACGCGCCGTTCTCACCGGTGCTGTCGTTGTGCATGAGGAACCCGAGGCTGCCGCAGGAAGTCCCGGTGGGGAGATAGGGGACCGTGTTCGGCGCGGAGTCCGGCGGGATGCATACGCCGTCCTGACCGTCGAGCATGCTCGTGGACACGTTCATCCCGTTCGCGACCGCGGCCGACAGGATGTACGGCTTGAACGACGACCCGACCTGCTCACGGCTGTAGACCGCGAGATTGTTCTCGCAGTCGATCTGGTCGCAGAACTTCTTGGTGATGACCTTGCCGACGCCGTTGTACTTGTAGCCGACGAAGCCGGGACCGGGGTACATGGCCTCGATCGCGCTGTTGCCGGGATTCTCGAGCACCGCCCCGACGTGCATGTACGGCTGCAACCCCATCCCGCCGGCGGTCATAGCCGCTTCCTCCGTGTTGACCGACTGGTAGAGCGCCGCTTCCTTGGCCGGGTCGATGGTGGTGACGATCTTGTAGCCGTTGTTGTACAGCTGGTGTGGGGAGATCTTGTAGACGTCTTCCAGTTCGTTCTTGACGACGTCCATGACATACGGATCCCAGACGGCTTTGCCGTAGTTCGGCGGCGTGTAGTTCCCGAACTTGGGGAAGGTCATCTGGTCGTACTGCTGCTGGGTGACCCAGCCCATCTTCAGCAGGCCATCGCGGACGTACTGCCAGCGGGCCTCGAACTGGGCCTCGTACTGCTTGAGCGGGTACGTGCTCGGCTGCTGGATGAGCGCCGCGATCAGCGCCGCCTGACTCCAGCTGATCGTGCTGAGCTTGGCGACCGGGATGTTGAAGTACGTCTGCGCGGCCGCGCCGATGCCGTTCGCTCCCTCACCGAAGTAGATCGTGTTCAGGTAGTTCTCGAGGATCCACGGCTTGGATTCCTGCCTGGCGATCTTCATCGCCACGAAGATCTCCTTGACCTTCCTGCTGGCGGTCTGGGAGGTGCCGATGTCCGCGTAATACTGCCGCACGAACTGCTGGGTGATCGTCGATCCGCCCTGGAGCGAGTTGCCGCCGCCGAGCGTGTCCTCGTAGGCGGCGCGCATGATGCCGGTCGGCGAGACCCCGCCCTCGTTGAAGAAGTTGCGGTCCTCGGCGGCCAGCACCGAATAGATGATCTGCTTCGGAATCTGGTTATAGGTCACTTCCTGCCGGTCGGTCGTGCCGAACCGGCCGACGACCGTGTGGCCGTCCGCGGCGTAAACGGTGGATTGCGCGGACAGGGCCGCTTCCATTGCCGCGCTGGGAACCGGAGTGTGGTTGTAGATGTAGACGACCACGCCGACCACGAGCACGACGAACAAGCCGATCAGTGACAGGAAGACGCCGATCGCCTTGCGGATCGTCCAGCGCCGCCACCAGCTGCCCTTGACCTTGACTTTGTCTCGGGGACCGCGTGGGCCACGCGGACCGCGGGGGCCCCGTGGCGATCCGGGCGCGCCGTGACGTGACCGGCGCCCCGGCGCCGCGATCGTGCCGGTACCTACCGGGGGCTCGATCGTCTCCGTGCCGAGCGGCTCCGCCTGATACGCCCCGGTGCCATACGACTGAGTGCCATACGACTGAGTGCCGTGCGACTGCGGGCGGAACATCTCGTCGCTGTAGCCGCCGTCCGAGCTGACCGGATTGTACGATTCGGTGGGCGGACCGTAGTTGCTCGCTTGTGTCTGGTAACCGCCGGGCGGCGTCCGGAAGCCCTGGGTGTCCCAGCCGTTGTCGTCATAGCCGAGGTCGTAGTCGACGCTTCCGGCCGAGCCGTTCGAGTTCCCGGTCCCCCCAGGCCCGCCGGTTCCCCTGTGACGGCCGCGGCTCCCTTCGTCGTAACGTACGTCAAAGTCATCAGCTCTGCTGGTCACGCGTCCTCGCTGGTGGCTCGGAGGCCGCCTATGCGGGGGGTGCGACCTCGTTTCTGGTGGCGGTAAAGCTAATCCGCCGACCTCACACGTTACCGTCCCTTGATCAGCGTTACTGGCTACTCCGCGCACGACGTCCGCGTCGCGCCGCGGGCTGGCCAGTTCCGAGAACATAGGACGAGGCGAGGTGGTTCCATTCGCAACTCTGGCAGACTTCGACCACATACACGCGGAATTCGCCGTATTCGGCGGCCATCTCGGCCAGTTCCCTGGTCTGCTTTACCCTGCCCTCGTACTGCCCTAGCTCATCGCCGTACACATAGGTGACGTGGGTTAGCAGCGACCTGCGGCAGATCGGGCAGCGGTCCTCGGTGGGCTCGCCGTGGAACTTGGCGGCCCGGAGCAGATAGGGATGCGCGTCGCACACGTCGGAGACGGTGGTTCGCCCCGCATAGACCGAGGCGAGGGTCGCGCGCCGGGCGAGGCCGTAATCGACGATGTTGTCAGCGCCGGGGGGGCGAACCCCCTGGATCCCCCCGCGAGCAAGGGGCTTCCCGTCCCCTGCCACTCCCGGGCGCCTTGACTGCATGCCAGCAAGCGTATAGCTTTCCACATGTATCGGTGCGATACATCGCTCAGTGATATCGGAGCGAGGTATCAAGCTGACCTATCGTGGGGGGTGAGCATAGCAGTGGGGCGAAACCGCTCCGGCATGCTGGAGCTTGCCGTACTCGGGCTGCTGCACCAGAACCCGATGCACGGCTACGAGCTGCGCAGGCAGCTCAGCTCGCTCCTCGGTACCTTCCGCGCACTCTCCTTCGGCTCCCTGTACCCGTGCCTGAAGGAACTGCTCGCCGAGGGCCTGATCGCCGAGGAGCACGACGAAGACGCGGGGCCGCGGGTCAGCCGCCGGGCGAGGATCGTCTACCGGCTGACCGCTGACGGTAAGGAGCGGCTGCAGGACCTGCTCGGCGAGGGCGGCCCGACCGCCTGGGAAGACGACGGGTTCGGCGTGCACTTCGCGTTCTTCGGGCAGACCCGGGCCGACGTACGGCTCCGGATCCTCGAAGGCCGCCGCAGCCGGCTCGAGGAGCGCCTGGAGGCGGTGCGAGCGGCCTTCACGCGTACCAGGGAACGAGTGGACAGATACACCCTGGAGCTGCACAAACACGGCCTGGAGTCCGTGGAGCGGGAAGTCCGCTGGCTGAACGAGCTGATCGCTTCCGAACGCCAGGGGAGCGCCGCGGGCCCAGGCCAATTCAACACCGCGACCGGCGGCGACAGTAACGCAACATCTACGAAGGAGTCATCCTGATGGGCAAGGTTCGTATCGCCATCGTGGGGGTGGGTAACTGCGCGAGCTCGCTCGTGCAGGGACTGGAGTACTACAAGGACGCCGACGACAGCGCCCGGGTCCCCGGCCTCATGCATGTCCGGTTCGGTCCGTACCACATCAGCGATGTAGAGGTCGTCGCGGCGTTCGACGTGGATGCCAAAAAGGTCGGCGTCGACGTTGCCGAGGCCATCAACGCCAGCGAGAACAACACGATCAAGATCGCCGACGTGCCCCCGGCCGGCGTCACGGTGCAGCGCGGGCCGACGATGGACGGGCTCGGCGAGTACTACCGGGAGATCATCACCGAGTCCGACGAGCCGGTCGCCGACGTGGTCCAGGTGCTCAAGGACACCGAGGCCGACGTGCTGGTGTCCTACCTGCCGGTGGGCTCGGATGAGGCTGACCGCTTCTACGCCCAGTGCGCCATCGACGCGAGGGTCGCGTTCGTCAACGCCCTGCCGGTGTTCATCGCTTCCGACCCGACCTGGGCGGCCAAGTTCACCGAAGCCGGGGTGCCGATCATCGGCGACGACATCAAGTCGCAGGTAGGGGCCACGATCACGCACCGCGTGCTGGCCAAGCTGTTCGAGGACCGCGGCGTCGAGCTGCTGCGCACGTACCAGCTCAACTTCGGTGGCAACATGGACTTCATGAACATGCTGGAGCGCAGCCGGCTCCAGTCCAAGAAGATCTCCAAGACCCAGGCCGTCACGTCGCAGGTCCCGCACGAGATGGAGCGCGCGGCCGTGCACATCGGCCCCTCCGACCACGTGCCGTGGCTCGACGACCGCAAGTTCGCCTACGTCCGCCTGGAGGGCAAAGCGTTCGGGGACGTACCGCTGAACCTGGAGTACAAGCTCGAGGTCTGGGACTCCCCCAACTCGGCGGGCGTGATCATCGACGCGGTGCGCGCCGCGAAGATCGCCATGGACCGGGGCATCGGCGGACCGGTCGTCTCCGCATCGAGCTACTTCATGAAGTCGCCGCCGGAGCAGTACGGCGACGACATCTGCCGGGACCTGGTCGAGAAGTTCATCGCCGGCGAGGTCGAGCGCTGACGCCAGGCGGCAGCGCCGGCGGACGGGCTCGATAAGCCCGCTGGGCCTCGATAACGTGGTCGATTTCCCTTTCGTGGCAGCCGGACCCTTGGTTACAAGGGTCAATCCTCCACAAGGGGGTAATCTTCCACATTGCTGACGGGCCTGCTGATGTGCTCCTGTCCCGGCAGGGTTCGGGGTGCGGTGCGCGCGGGACGACCCCCCGCACCCCGCGGATAGGCTGTTGTGGTGGCCGAGACGCGCGGGTCCTCGTTTGTCGCAGACCTGCGCGCGGTCCTCGGTGAACCGGACTTCCGGCGGCTGTACACGACCCGCCTGGTCTCGCAGACCGGTGACGGGATCTTCAACGCCGGGTTCGCCGCGTACGCGTTCTTCAGCGCCACCACGTTTCCGAATCCCGGCGCGGCAGCCACCGCGGCCGCGGTGCTTTACCTGCCGTACTCGCTGATCGGCCCGTTCGCCGGGGTGTTCATCGACCGGTGGTCACGCCGCCAGATCCTGGTGTGGTCCGCCGCGATCCGAGCCGCCATGGTCGTCGTCGCCGCGGCGTTCGTCGCGTCCGGCACGCTCGGCGTCCCGCTGTACATCGCGGTGCTCGCGGTACTCGGCGTGAACCGGTTCTTCCTGTCCGCCCTGTCCGCCGCGCTGCCGCATGTCGTGCCGGAGGACAAGCTGGTTATGGCGAACACGGTCGCGCCCACTTCCGGCACGATCGTCGGCTTCGTGGGCGGCGTGATCGGCCTCGGCGTGCACCTGATCACCGGCGGCGGGCACGCCGGCTCCGCGGCGACGCTGCTGGCCGGCGGCATCGGCTACGCGGCCGCCGGGGTCATCGGCGCCACCATGCCGCGGGACCTGCTCGGCCCCGACGTCGATCCGGCCCGGCCCGCCCGGTCCGACATCCGCAGCGAACTCGCCATCGTCGTCGCCGGGCTCGTGGCGGGTGCGCGGCACCTGTGGCAGCGCAGGCCGGCCGCGTACGCGATGGCCGCCGGCGGCGCGCACCGGTTTCTCTACGGCATCTGCCTGCTGATGTCGGTCCTGCTGTACCGCAACTACTTCTACCCGTCCAAGAACGGGAACACCGCGCTGAGCCACTTCACCCTGGTGGTGATCACCTCCGCGATCGGCTACGGCGTCGGCGCCGTGCTCACCCCGCCGATGACCCGCAGGATGTCGAAGGCGGCCTGGCTGGCGGTGCTGCTCGGGTTCGGCGGGATCGCCGTCGGCCTGCTCGGCCCGACGTTCAGCCAGGTGCCGTTCCTCCTGCTCGGGTTCGCGCTCGGCATCACCGGGCAGGGCCTGACGATCATGGTGACCACGATCTTGCAGGAGGAGGCGGCGGAGAACTTCCAGGGCCGGGTCTTCTCGCTGAACGACATGACCTACAACGGGTCGTTCGTGCTCGGTTTCGCGGTGTCGACGGCGTTCATGCCGCGCGACGGCAAGACCTACGCGATGGCGGCGTTCGTCGCCATCGCGTACCTGGCGGCGGGTGCCTGCTACCTGCTGCTCAGCCGTCGCTGGGCGGCGGCACACCGTGCGCCCGCGCCCAGCGAAGAAGCTCCGCTGTCGCCCGCTCAGGGCCAAGCGCCCCCTCGTTGATCCGCAGGTCGAGCAGGAACTGGTACGCCTCGCCGACAAGCCGGCCGGGTTCGATCCCGAGGACCCGCATGATCTCGTTGCCGTCCAGGTCGGGCCGGAGCTTGTCCAGCTCCTCCTGCTCGCGCAGTTCGGCGATGCGCTGCTCCAGGCTGTCGTAGGCCCGGGCCAGCCGTTCGGCCTTGCGCACGTTCCTGGTGGTGCAGTCGGCGCGGGTCAGCACGTGCAACCGGTCCAGCAGCGGCCCCGCGTCCCGCACGTACCGCCGCACCGCCGAGTCGGTCCATTCGCCCCCACCGTAACCGTGGAAGCGCAAGTGCAGCGCGACCAGCTCCGACACGTCGCGGACCACGTCGTTGGGGAACCGGAGCGCGGCGAGCCGCTTGCGGGCCATCTTCGCCCCGACCACTTCGTGGTGGTGGAACGCCACCTTGCCGCCCGGCAGCGGCGTCCGGGTCCGCGGCTTGCCGATGTCGTGCAGGATCGCGGCCAGCCGGACCACGAGATCTCCGTCTCCTGACCGGGGGGTGCTCCCCCCCGGACCCCCCCGAAACCCGTATCGCGGCTCGAGGTCGATGGCCTGGCGCAGCACGGTCAGGCTGTGCTGGTACACGTCCTTGTGCCGGTGGTGCTCGTCGACCTCCATCCGGAGCTTGGAGATCTCCGGGAGGATCTCGTCGGCCACCTCGGTCTGCACCAGCAGGTCGATTCCCGCCGCCGGGTCCGGGGCGAGCATGAGCTTGGTCAGCTCGCCGGTGATCCGCTCCGCGGAGACGATCTCCAGCCGCCCGCGCATTTCGGTCATCGCGGCACGGACGTCGTCGACCACGGAAACACCGAGCTTGGCGGTGAACCGCGCGGCCCGCAGGATCCGCAACGGGTCGTCGCTGAACGAGTCCACCGGCCGGCCTGGGGTGCGCAACTGCCGATCCCGGAGCGCCGTCAGCCCGCCGAACAGGTCGACGAACTCGATGCCGGGCAACCGGACCGCCATCGCGTTGATCGTGAAGTCGCGACGGCTCAGGTCCTCCTCCAGCGAGCTGCCGTAGGCCACCGCCGGCTTGCGCGAGCGCTCCGAGTAGGACTCACTACGGTAAGTCGTTATCTCGAACATGGCGCGGCCCTTGCGCAGGCCGATCGTGCCGAACGCGATGCCCACGGTCCAGGTGGCGTCCGCCCAGTCCGTCACCAGCGCCAGCACCTGCTCGGGGGTGGCGTTCGTGGTCAGGTCAAGGTCGCCCGCCCCGAGCAGCTCGCCCAGGAAAATGTCCCGCACCGGGCCGCCGACCAGGGCCAGCTCAAAGCCGGAGCGCGCGAACAGGCGGCCGAGATCGCCCACCGCGGGCACCCGGCCGATCTGGGTACTGAGCAGCTCGCCGGCGGCTCGCAATTGTCTGTTCATCGGCCTGAAGAGCGTATCGACAGCATCGTTCCCACGCGAACGGCAATACCATTCCAGATGTGCGCAGCTTGTCTTCTGGGGGGATGCCTCCCCCCAGACCCCCCTGGCTACCTGGCGGGAGGCCTCCCCCCAGACCCCCCTGGCTATGGGTCGCGGCCATCGCCGCGCTGACCGTCATCGCCCCCGCGGTGGGCGTGACGACGCAAGCCCAGGCAAGCCCAGTGGCCGCCGGCGTCGTCTCGCTGGCCATCGACTCGGTAACTCCGCAGGTCGCCGAGCCGGGCAAGACGATCACGGTCACCGGCACGATCACCAACGGCACCAGCGCCCCGCTCACCGGGTTCGATCTCCAGCTGTACACCTCGCAGACCTGGTTCACCACCCGCGACGACATGAACCGCTACGCGACCGGCGCCGAGAACCCGGGGCTTAGCCCGGTCGGCAGCCAGGACGCGATCTCATCCAGCGTCCGCCCGGGCGGGACGGTGAGCTGGCACGCCCAGTTCACCGAGGCCGCCGCCGGGTACCCGCAGTTCGGTGTCTACCCGCTGAAGGTCCTGCTGACGGACCCGAGCGGCGTCCCGGCTGCGTCCGGCAGGATCCTGCTGCCCTACTGGTCGCGCGCCAGCCAGCTCAGCAAGCTGAAGATCGCCTGGGTCTGGCCGCTCATCGACCGGCCGCACCGCCAGGTGTGTCCGGCGCTGACCAGCAACGAACTCGCGCCGAGCGTGGCCGGCGGCCGGCTCAGCGACCTGCTCGCCGCCGGCACCGCGAACCCGCGGTCCCGCCTCACCTGGGCCGTCGACCCCGCCCTCCTCGGCGACCTCAGCGTGATGTCCGCTACGAGCGGGTACGCCACCGGCGGGAACCCGGCGACCTGCAAGGGCTCCGTCCCGGAGAAGACCAGTCACGCCGCGGCAAACTGGCTCGCCACGCTGAAATCGGCCACGGCGACCCAGCCCACCCTGATCACCCCGTACGCCAACACCGACGTGGCGGCGCTCGCCCTGCACGGGCTGAACGCGGACCTGACTAACGCCTACCGGCTTGGGCGGCAAGTTTCCGGGCATGTGCTGGGCAGGTCGTTCGGCACAGATTTCGCCCTTCCGCCGGGAGGGGTGGCCGACTCGTCGGTGCTGACCACCCTGGCCACCGCCGAGCATGTCACCAGCGTCGTGCTGGGCAGCGGCGAGATGCCGCCGGTTGATTCTCAGTTCTACTATGCCGACGACGCGGTCACCTCGTTCCGGAACATGGCCGGCCTGAAGATGAACGTGCTGCTGGCCGACGACGAAATCACCGGCCTGCTGCGCGGGGCGAGCTCGACGATGAGCGCGAGCGCGCAGTTCGGCCTGGCGCAGCAGTTCCTCGCCGAGACCGCGATGATATCCAGCGAGCTGCCGGAGTCACACCGCTCGGTGGTGGTGTCGCCGCCGCAGAGCTGGGGACCGTCCGAGCCGCTCGCGAGCAAGCTGCTGCAGGAGAGTTCCGCGCCGTGGCTGGAGCCGGTCACCCTGTCCAGCCTCGCCGGATCGCACGGGTCGAAGAGCCAGGTCAACCGCAGGGCGCCCGCGCCGACGAAGTCCAGCCCGCGCCCGCTCAGCGCCGGCTACCTCGCGCCGGTAAAGGGCCAGAACGGCCTGGACGGACAGCTCTCGCTGTACAAGTCGCTGCTGTACCAGGCACCGGTGAACTACACCACCGGGCTGGATTTGGCCCTCGCCGCGACCGAGTCGTCGGCCTGGCGGGGCGGACCGGCGTCAGCGGCGGGCGGTCAGGCTCTGATCGGCAAGCTGTCCGCTTACCTGACGAAGGCGCGGCAAAAGGTCAGCATCATCAGCTCACCGGAGATCACGATGGCCGGCAGCTCCGGTGTGCTGCCGGTCAACATCAAGAACGCGCTCGAACAGGACGTCCAGGTCAGGCTCTTGGTGAGCGTGCCTGCCCCGGCGAACGGCGCGGCACGGCCGCTCCAGGTCGCCCGGGTCGACGAGCCGATCAAGATCGGCGCGGGGCAGATAGTCGGGGTGAAGATCCACGTGAACTCGGCGCCCAACGGCACCACGAACCTGCAGCTGTCCCTGGCCAGCAAGGACGGCAGGCAGGTCCCGCTCACCAGTACGCCGCTGAAGGTGCACTCAACCCGGTACGGCCAGGACATCCTGATCCTCATCGCCGCCGCGATCGGCCTGCTGGTACTGAGCTCGTTGTGGCGGTCCGGCCGCCGCGCGCTAGCTGCGGCCGGCGGCGGCCCTGGCGGGGGTAACACTAAACGCGCCGCCGACGCTGAGCAGAGTGGGGACAACGCGGGTACGCCCCCAGACTGGACCGAACCCGGTAACGTCATTGGAGGCGCGCAGAACCTGACGGAGGCACCGGATGACCTGGCCGATGCACGACGCTGGGCCGACGACACCTGAGTCGCGGCAGCAGCGTTCTCGGCAGCAGGCCCCGCGTCACAAGCCGCCCGGATCGGGGCGACAGAAGCCCGCGGGCCCGGCGCCGATGCCGCCGCCGGAAGGTTTCATGCCGGGCGGTGTGCCGACACCCGCGGAGACCACGATGCCGCTCACGCTCAACTGGGGCGCGGCGGCGGACACCATGGCGCCGGGTACTCGCCGGCCGGTTCGCCCGGAAGGGGGCCAGCCGTCCGACTTCGTCCGGCCACGGTTCACCCCGTTTCCCGAGGAGTACCAGCCGCGCACCCGCCGCCCGGCACCTCCTGCCGCCCCGAGCGCCCCGGGGCGCCGCGCCCGGCGTGCGGCCGGGCCAGGAGCGGGGCCGGCCACCCAGGCCCGCCGGAGCCTGATCTCGTCCAGCGCCGGGATGGCCGTCGGCACGCTGGTGTCGCGCGTCACGGGCTTCCTGCGCACCGCGGTGTTCGCGTACGCACTGGGCGTCGGCGACCTCGGCAACGCGTACAACAACTCCAACACGCTGCCGAACACCATCTACTACCTCATGCTGGGCGGCATCTTCACCAGCGTAGTGGTCCCGCTGCTGGTCAAGGCCGCCAAGCACGACCCGGACGGCGGCGAGGCGTACGCGCAGCGGATCTTCACGCTCGGTGTGGTCGCGCTGCTCGCCGTCACCGTGGTCGGCACCGCGCTGTCGGATCCGCTGGTCAGCCTGTACTCACCCGCGACCGGCGCCGAACGCAACCTGATGGTCGTCTGGGCGTACTTCTTTATTCCGCAGATCTTCTTCTACGGGATGAGCTCGCTGATCGGCGCGGTGCTCAATACCAGGGGCAGTTTCGCCGCGCCGATGTGGACGCCGGTAATCAACAACCTTGTGGTGATCGTGGTCGGCGGCATGTTCGTCGTCACGTCCGGCCATGGCAAGCATGCGGGCACCATCTCCACCGGGGCGGTGCAGCTGCTGGGCTTCGGCACCACGCTCGGTGTCGTGCTGCAGACGGTCGCGCTGCTGCCCGCGCTGCGGCAGGTGGGATTCCGCTGGCATCCAGACTTCGCGTTCCGCCGGACCGAGGTCCGCGAGATCCGGCGGATGACCGGCTGGATGGGCGGGTACGTGGTCACCCAGTGGGCCGGGAACCTGGTCGCGCAGCGGATCGCCAACACCGCGGCGGCCCGGGGCACTCAGGCCCACGGCTATTCGGCGTACAGCTACGCGTGGATGCTGTTCCAGCTGCCGTACGCGATCATCGGCATCTCGGTGATCACCGCGCTGCTGCCCAGGATGAGCGAGCACGCGGACGTCCGCCGGTACTCGCTAGTGCGGAACGACTTCTCCACCGGCGTCCGGCTGGCCTCGGTGATCGTGGTGCCGGCCGCGATCTTCCTCGGCGTGCTCGGCGGCCCGGTGGCGCAGGTCATCTTCTCCTACGGCAGCACCGACGCCGCGCAGGCGCAGTACATCGGGATCGTCTTCGGGCTGTTCTCGCTCGGCCTGGTCCCGTACATGCTCACCCAGCTTCAGCTGCGCGTGTTCTACTCCTTCCACGACAGCCGGACCGCCGCGGTCGTCGGCCTGCTCACCATGGCGGTCGGCATCGTCGGCGACGTGATCGCGCTGGAGTCGCTGCCGCCCCAACAGGTCGTGGCCGGGCTTGCGGTCGCGTTCGGGGCGGGGAACCTGGTCGGCGCGATAACCGGCTGGATCCTGCTGCTGCGGCGGGTCGGCAGCCTGGACGGCTGGGCGGTCGCGCGCAGCTTGCTCCGGATGCACCTGGCGACCGTGCCCGGCGTGATCTTCGCGCTGCTGGTCATGTTCGGCGCGAGCCGGGTCGTGCATCACCCCAGCCCCGCCTACGGCTTCCTGGTGACGATCGTCGGCGGTGGCGGCGCTGTCTTGCTGTACGCGGTGTGTGCCCGCAAGCTACGCGTGGCGGAATTCGGTTTCCTCCTGCGAACCGTTGCCGGAAGGTTCGGCGGGCAGAGCGGGCGGCACTAGCATGGGTAGCAACCTATGAGCACATACACGTCCGAACCCGGAACCCGGCTTGCCGGGCGGTACCGGCTTGTCGATCAGATGAGCGCGGGCACGGGCTGGACGTACTGGAAGGCCACCGACGAGACACTGGCCCGCTCGGTAACGGTGCTCACCTTCGCACCAGGCTTTCCGCGGGTCACCGAGACGGTGACCGCCGCGCGCGCCGCTAGCCGACTCGGCGATGCCAGGTTCGCGCAGGTCTTCGACGTGGAGGACGCCGACGACGGAGCCTACGTGGTGCTGGAGTGGGTGGCCGGGGAGAGCCTTGTCGACCTGGTCTCCGACGGGCCGCTCGAGCCGCAGCACGCGGTGTCCCTGATCGCGGAAACGGCGCAGGCGATGGCCGCGGCGCACCGGTCGGGACTAGTGCACCTGCGGCTTGGCCCGGCTTGCTTGCACTGGACGGCCAGCAGCGGGGTGAAGATCACCGGCCTGGGCATCGACGCGGCGCTGGCCGGATCGGAGCTCACCGACACCGAGGATCCGGAGCTCACCGACACCTGCGACCTCTCCCGGCTGCTGTACGCGGCGCTCACGGGCTACTGGCCCGGCCCGGACGCCAGCGTGCTGCCGCCCGCTCCGGTCGACTCCGACGGCGAGCCATGCACTCCCCGCCAGGTAGCGGCGGGCGTGCCGGCCGGCATCGACTCGGTGACCTGCCGCGCGCTTTTCCAGCAGGAGGACCGGCACGGTCCCGCGCTGAGCACCCCCATGGAGTTCGCCGACGCGCTGACCGCGATCGCGCCGCCGGGACATGTGCCGCCCGCCGCGGCCCTGGGCGCCGCCACGCTCCCCCGGCCGTCGGCCGGCGCCGACTCCTACGATGACGCGCAGGCCACCGGCACGATACCGCGCCGGTACGCGGACACCGCCGGACGTCATGGCGGGTATCGCCGCAGCTATCCCGCGACGGAGCGCTCCGCGGTCGCCAGAGGCGTGGTCAGCATCGTGATCGTGGTCGTGCTCGCGGCGATCGGCGTGACCGCCTGGGCGATCAGCCGCACGCTGCACCACGGCACGACCGGGCAGCCCGCGCAGCACCAGCAGCAGAGCGCCCATCCGGGCTCGTCGGCCGCATCGTTGCTGCTGAAGCCGCAAAGCGCGGCCGTGTACAACCCGCACGACAACGACTCCAACTCCGACGATCCCGGCGAGTCCCAGAACGCGCTCGGCGGCCAGCAGGGCAAGTTCTGGCACACGTCCTTCTACCGGGGCTCCCCGAAGTTCGGCAACCTGAAGGACGGCGTCGGCCTGATCGTCGACATGGGCTCGGCGGTCCGGCTCAGCCAGGTGGCCGTGCAGTTCGGCACCCAGTGCTGCGCCCACGTGAACATCGAGATCGGCAACAGCAACAGCCCGTCCGCGAAGGACTCGTTCACGACGGTCGCCACGTCCACCACCGCAACCGGCACCACGACGTTCCCGGTGAGCAGCAGCGCCACCGGACGTTACGTGCTGATCTGGTTCACCTACCTCCCCCCGCTGGCCGGCTCGCCCAACGAGTACCAGGCGCAGATCTACGATGTCAGCATCCACGGGACCAACGGCTGATCCGGGGTCTGTTTCAGACGCCCAGTTGCTACGGCTGCACGTTGCTGGCGACACGGAGGCATTCGGGGAGCTGTTCCGCCGCCACCGGGACCGGCTCTGGGCGGTCGCCTTGCGCACCGTGTGCGACCAGGAGGAGGCCGCGGACGCCCTCCAGGACGCCATGCTCTCCGCGTTCCGCCGGGCCGGTGACTTCCGTGGCGAGTCCGCGGTCACCACATGGCTGCACCGGATCGTGGTGAACGCCTGCCTGGACCGGCTGCGGCGCCGGGCCGCGCGGCCCGCGATGACCGGGGAGGACGAAGCGCTCGCCGCGCTGGCACCCGAGGCGCCGGACGGCACCGAACTCACCGCCGCGCGGCTGGACGTCGACGCGGCGCTGCGGATGCTGCCGCCGCCGCAGCGCGCGGCCCTGGTGCTGGTCGACATGCTCGGCTATTCGGTCAGCGATGCGGCGGACATCCTGGGCATTTCCCCCGGTACGGTCAAGAGTCGCTGCGCTCGGTCCCGTGCGCGATTGCTGCCTCTCGTCCAGCACCTACGGGGGGGTCTTGGGGGGGCGCCCCCCAGTAAGACAACACGGAACCAGGCACCTGGCGAGCGCGTCTCACCGCAGGGAGGAGATGCATGAAGGGCCACCTGGACGCGGACGTCCTGGCGGAGTACCGCGCCTGGCTGATCACCGGCCGCCGGCGCCGTGCGATCGCCGCGCACCTGTCCGGCTGCGCTGAGTGCGCCGCGCTTGACGCGCGGCTCGCCCAGGTTTCGGCGCTGCTCGCGGCCACCCCGGCGCCGTCCATGCCCGACGCGGTGACCCGCCGCCTCGACGATGCGCTCGCCGCCGAGGTGCACCGGCCTATTTCCGCGGAACGACATTCCGTCCCCGCCAAGCGCCGTGGTTTCCCGTCCTGGGCAGGCCGTTCCTGGGCAGGCCGTTCCTGGGCAGGCCGTTCCTGGGCAGGCCGTTCCTGGGCAGGCCGTTCCTGGGCGGGTGCCTTCCGGGTGCGTGTCCTGGCGCCCGTGGCGGCCGCCGCGGCGGTGCTCGCCGGGGGCGGCTACGTGCTCAGCCAGGTCGGCGGCACCTCCGCATTGTCCGGGCCTGACACCGCGGCGGGGAACGCGGGCAGCGGGCAAGCCGTCTCTTCGGGGTTCGGGGCCTCGGCCGGGCCGGCCTCTAGCGCGGCCAAGTCGCGGATGAGCCCGGAACGGAACAACCAGGCCGTGCCCGGGTCCGGTGTGTACGTGGTGACCAGCGACCTGAACTACACGGCGGCCACGCTGCGGACGCAGGTAGCTGCCCAGTTGCGCGCCCGGCCCTCGCTGCACGGAACCCTCGCCCCGGCCGCGGTGTCCGCCTGCGTGCTGAGGATCACCCGCAACGCGATCCCCGTGCTGACCGAGAAGGCACGTTATCAGGACACGCCGGCCACGATAATCGTGCTTTCGCGGGACGGCTCGGATCAGGTCTGGGTCGCGGGTCCGCACTGCACCGCCACGAACAGTGACATCCTTGACCACGTGGTCCTGTCGCCGGGAATCTCTGCGCCCTAATATCGGTTCTCTGGATTGCCAGTCAGGTGGCCTAAAGAGGAATGGCAGGGCAAGTGGCCGAGGTCAGGAACGTCATCGTCATCGGGTCTGGACCCGCGGGTTACACGGCCGCGCTGTACGCGGCGCGCGCTCAGCTGAGGCCGCTCATGTTCACCGGCTCGGTCACCGCCGGCGGGGCACTGATGCAGACCACCGACGTAGAGAACTTCCCGGGCTTCCCGGACGGGATCATGGGCCCGGAACTGATGGACTCGATCCGCAAGCAGGCGGAGCGATTCGGTGCCGAGCTGGTACCGGACGACGTGACGTCGGTCGACCTGACCGCCGAGCCCAAGGTGGTCCGGACCGAGACCGACACCTACCTGGCCCGGGCGGTGATCGTCGCGACCGGATCCAAGTACCGCTCGCTGGATGTGCCTGGTGAGCAGCTGCTGGCCGGGCACGGCGTGTCGTGGTGCGCCACCTGTGACGGTTTCTTCTTCCGCGGCCAGGACATCGCTGTGGTCGGCGGCGGCGACTCGGCCATCGAGGAGGCGACGTTCCTCACCCGGTTCGCGAACTCGGTCACCGTGGTGCACCGGCGGGATCAGTTGCGCGCCTCGAAGATCATGCAGGAGCGGGCGTTCGCCAACCCGAAGATCAAGTTCCTGTGGGACAGCGAGGTCGCCGAGGTGCTCGGCGATGGCAAGGTCACCGGCCTGCGGATCCGCAGTACGAAGGACGGGACGGAGAGCGAGCTGGCCGTCACCGGCGTGTTCGTCGCGATCGGCCACGATCCGCGGTCGGACTTGTTCGCCGGGCAGCTCGCCACCGACCAGGACGGCTACCTGCTGGTGGACCAGCCGTCCGCTAAGACCGCGATCGAGGGCGTGTTCGCCTGCGGCGACGTAGTCGACAGGCATTACCGGCAGGCGGTGACGGCGGCGGGCACTGGGTGTGCCGCTGCGCTGGACGCCGAGCGCTGGCTGGCTAGCAAGGAACAGTAACTATCTAAGGGATGTGATCCGCAGTGGGCGCGACCAAGGTCGTGACTGACCAGAACTTCGAGACCGAGGTGCTGAAGAGCGACAAGCCGGTCATCGTCGACTACTGGGCCGAATGGTGCGGTCCATGCCGCATGGTCGCCCCGGTGCTCGAGGAGATCGCAACCGAGTACGCCGGCAAGATCGAGGTTGTGAAGCTCAACATCGACGAGAACCCAGCCGTGTCGCAGCGGTACGGCATCATGGCGATCCCCACCATGAGCGTGTTCTCCAACGGCGAGGTAGTCAAGCAGATCGTCGGCGCCAAGCCGAAGTCGGCGCTGCTCCGCGAGCTGGCCGAGTTCATCTGAGCCCGGTTCTTGGGTCTTGACCCGGGAAGGCCGGGCTTCTAGCCCGGCAGGGCCGGGCTTCTAGCCCGGCAGGGCCGGGCTCTTGCTGAAGGCGGGACGTAGGGCGCCCTGGGGGGCCGCTGGGGTCATCGATCCGAGCAGGCGCTCCAGGGCAACCTCGACATCTTCCCGCCAGGTGAGGATAGTTCGCAATTCCATCCTCAGCCTGGGGTAATGATGGTGCGGCCGGATCGTCTTGAAGCCGACCGCCAGCAGGTAATCGACCGGTAGCACACAGGCAGGGGATTCCCAGCGCCGGTCACCGAACGCCTCAATGGCTTTGACGCCGCGCCGGGTGAGATCCTTCGCCATTGACTGGATGAGCATTCGCCCGATGCCGCCGCCGGCGAATTCACTCAGCAGGTGCGCGGTCATGAACAGCACCGCGTCGGCGCTGACCGGGCTGGTGGGAAACGCTATTGACCTGGGCACGTACTGGGCGGGCGCATAGAGCATGTAGCCCGCCGGGACTCCGTCGACATAGGCGATCTTGCCGCAGCTGCCCCATTCGAGCAGCACGGAGGAGACCCAGGATTCCTTCTCAAGTTCTGGGTCGCCGTTTTCCTCGGCCTGGACCCGGCCAATCGGCCCAAGTTCCCAGAAGACGCATTTACGGCACTTGGGCGGCAGATCGTCCAAGTTATCCAGCGTAATGTTGACGATACGGCGAGACATCCTGTTCCCCGGCGAAAATCCATGCGCTTATCGGGGAGTTACCCCTTATGCTGGCATGATACTCGGGCTGCTCTTCGGCTTCCCTCAAAACCGCGCGTTCAACGCAGCGTAACCCCACGGGAGATGGGTGTGAGCAAAGAATCGGATTCGCCAGCCGTGCGTATTGACCGCTACGTCGGACAGTACGCGGAGCGAGCTAGGGGCATGGTCGCCTCCGAGATCCGAGCTTTGTTCGCCGTAGCGGCCCGTCCCGAGATCGTCTCGCTGGCCGGCGGCACTCCGTACGTGGCGGCACTGCCGTTGGACGTCGTCGGCGACCTGGTGGGTGACCTGGTGTCCGCGCAGGGCACGACGGCGCTCCAGTACTGCACCGCCCAGGGTGACGCCGGACTGCGCGAGCGGATCTGCGACGTCATGGCGCTGGAGTCGGTCGAGGCCCATCCGGACGACGTCGTGGTCACCGTCGGTTCCCAGCAGGCACTCGACCTGCTTGCCCGGATCTTCATCGACCCCGGCGACGTGGTCCTCGCCGAGGCGCCGTCCTACGTGGGCGCGCTTGGCGCGTTCGCCGCCTATCAGGCGGACGTGATCCATGTCGCGATGGACGACGACGGGCTCATCCCCGAGGCTCTGGAGCAGGCGATCGCCGCGGTGGCCGCCTCGGGACGCCGGGCCAAGTTCATGTACACGGTGCCGAACTTCCACAATCCCGCCGGTGTCACGCTGGCCGCGAGCCGACGGCACCGCATACTGGACATCTGCCAGCGGGCGGGTCTGCTGGTAGTCGAGGACAACCCGTACGGGCTACTCGGTTTCGACGGCGACCCGATGCGTGCGCTGCGCGCCGAGGACCCCGAGGGCGTGGTTTACCTCGGCACGTTCTCCAAGACGTTCGCCGCCGGGGTCCGGGTCGGCTGGGCGGTGGCGCCGCCCGGGATCCGGGACAAGCTCATCTTGGCCGCGGAGTCCGCGGTGCTGTGCCACTCGAGTTTCGCTCAGCTGACCGTACGGGAGTACCTTAGCTCGCAGCCGTGGCGCGAGCAGATCAAGGACTTCCGCGAGCTGTACCGGGAACGGCGGGACGCCACGATAGACGCGCTGGCGCGGTTGATGCCGCCCGGCTGCACGTGGACCAAGCCAGCCGGCGGCTTCTACGTGTGGCTGCGCATGCCTGACGGCATCGACGCGAAGGCGATGCTGCCGCGGGCGATCTCCGCTCGGGTCGCGTACGTGCCGGGCACCGGCTTCTACGCCGACGGCTCGGGTGGCCAGTTCGCCCGGCTCTGCTACGCCTTCCCGCCGCCCGACCGGATCAGGGAAGGCATCCGGCGGCTAGCCGGTGTGGTGGAGGGCGAGATCGAGCTTCGGCAGGACTTCGCGCCGGGCCTTCCGGGCGGTCTAGGCGCTTCTGGCGCGGCTCCGCGGACGTGAGCGGGCTCGATCAGGTCGTCATCCTCGCAGGCGGGCTGTCCCCAGAGCGCGAGGTGTCGCTCCGCTCCGGCAACCGGGTGCGCGACGAACTGACCAAGCTGGACGTCGACGCGGTGGTGCTGGACGCCGACGCCGCGCTGCTCACGCGGCTGGCCGCGCACCGGCCGACCGCGGTGTTTCCCGCGATCCACGGCAGCTGCGGCGAGGACGGCTCGATCAGGGAGGTGCTCGATCTGCTGTCCGTGCCGTACGTAGGCTCAGCACCCAGCGCCTGCCGGTCCGCCTTCGACAAGCCGACGGCCAAGTCACTGGTGGCCGCCGCGGGTGTGGCTACCCCCGCGTCGGTCACCCTGCCGAGGGAAACCTTCCACGACCTGGGCGCGTCGGCGGTCATCGAGCTGATCGTGGCCCGGCTCGGGCTGCCGTTGTACGTGAAACCGTCGCGCGGCGGCTCCTCGCTCGGCGCGGGCGCGGTACGGCGCGAGGCCGATCTCCCCGCCGCGCTGCTGAGTTGCTTCGCCTACGGTGACACGGCGCTGATCGAGCAGCTCATCCAAGGAACCGAAGTAGCCGTCGGTGTGGTCGATCTCGGGAGCGGGGCGCAGGCGCTGCCGCCGGTGGAAATCGTGCCCGGCGAAGCGGGCTACGACTACTCGGCCCGCTACACGGCCGGCAGGACCGAGTTCTACGTACCGGCCAGGTTGCCTGAGCGCGCGACACGGGCAATTGCGGAGGCCGCGCTGACCGCGCATACGGTTCTGGGCCTGCGGGACCTGTCCAGGACGGACCTGATGGTTGACGCGTCTGGCACCGCGTTCTTCATGGAGTCGAACGTGTCACCGGGCATGACCGAGACGAGCACTTTTCCGCTCGCTCTCGAGGCATCGGGACACGCGTTCGGCGATACGTGCCGACGGCTGCTGGAGCTCGTCCGCTCGCGCGGGGTTAGCTGAGGTCTGGGTCTGTCCGGGTCTCGGTCCGAGGTCCGGAGTCCGCTGTCGTAGGCGCACTGCCTGATTTGCTGTTGCCCTACGCTCGTGTCCATGACACAACGCAAGAGCTTCGGCAGCGATAACCATGCGGGCGTGCATCCCGCCGTCCTTCAGGCCATGCTGGACGCCAACACCGGCGATGTGGTCGCCTACGGTGCCGATGACTGGACGGCACGGGCGGTTGCCGCACTCCGCTCGGCGTTCCGCTGCGATGGTGAGGCGTTCTTCGTGTTCAACGGCAGCGGGGCGAACATCCTCGGGCTCAGCACGCTGCTGCGGCGGCATTCGGCGGTGATCTGCGCGGAGTCTGCGCACATCAACACCGACGAGTGCGGCTCCGCGGAGCGCCTGCTCGGCACCAAACTCCTCCAGGTAGCCAGCCCGGATGGCAAGCTGACTCCCGAGCTGATCGCGCCCAAGCTCGACGGCCGCGGCGACGACCACCGTGCCCAGGCCGGCGTGGTCGCGGTCACCCAGTCCACGGAACTGGGTACCTGCTACACCCTGGAAGAGCTCCGCAAGATCTCGGATTTCTGCCATGCCAGTGACCTGCTGGTGTACCTGGACGGAGCCCGGCTTGCGAACGCCGCGGCGTACCTGGACTGCACGCTAGCGGACATCGCGGAGTGCGCGGATGTGCTTAGCTTTGGCGGAACCAAGAACGGAGCGCTTGGTGCGGAGGCGCTGATCGTCATGCGACCGGAACTGGTGGACCCGGTGCAGTACCTCCGGAAGCAGCAGACGCAGCTCGCGTCGAAGATGCGGTTCGTCGCGGCGCAGTTCCTGGCACTGATGGAGGCCGAGCTGTGGCGGGCGAACGCGGCACACGCGAACGCGATGGCGCGGCGCCTGGCGGCGGGAGTACGGGACGTGCCAGGGGTATCCGTGGTGCATCCGGTCCAGGCCAACGCGGTCTTTGCCCGAGTGGGAGCGGCGCAGATTAAAGGGTTGCAGAAGGACTGGGTCTTCCATACGTGGGATGAGAGCGTTTCCATGGTTCGTTGGATGTGTGCGTTCGACACGTCAGAGGAAGACGTGGATTCGTTCGTCGCGGATGTTGAGCGGAGTGTTCGTTTCACGTGAAACTTTAGGTTTCGGGCTTGATCCTCAGGGGTCTCTCCGCCGGGCAGTCGGGCGCCTTACAGTTCGAAGACGCCCGAACGCCGGCGGCGATACCCCTGAGGACCCTCCCTCGCCCAGATTCACGGAACAAACACGTGCAGCCTGTTCCTGCCGCGGATCGTGCTGCGCCCCGCGGCGCGTCCGCAGCGTGCGTGGGGTCGGGCTGCCGGGACCGTGCGCTTGGATGCCGGACGCTGCGCTAGGCCGCTGGGTTAGTCCTGGGGGACTTCTTCTTGGGGGGCCATTGCGTTGACGATGCGCTCCAGGTCGTCTAGCGACGCGAACTCTACGACGATCTTGCCCTTATGCCGGCCAAGCTCTACCTTGACGCGGGTGTCGAAGTGGTCCGACAGGCGGTTCGCCAGGTGGTTGAGCCCTGGCGCGGTCGGCTTGTTCGCGGGATTGCGTGACGGCTTCGACTTCGGCTTGTCGTCGTCGCCCAGAGACACGATCTCCTCGACCGCGCGGACTGACAAGCCTTCCGCCACGATCCTGGTCGCCAGGCGCTCCTGGGCGTCGGAGTCGTTCAAGCTGAGCAGCGCCCGCGCATGGCCCGCGCTCAGCACTCCGGCGGCGACCCGCTTCTGCACCGCGGGCGGCAGGTTGAGCAGCCGCAGCGTGTTGCTGATGTGCGGCCGGGAACGCCCGATCTTTCGCGCCAGCTGCTCGTGCGTGGCACCGAAGTCATCCAGCAGCTGCTGGTAGGCGGCTGCCTCCTCGAGCGGATCGAGCTCCTGCCGGTGCAGGTTCTCGATCAGGGCGTCACGAAGCATTTCCGTGTCCGGTGTATCCCGGACGATTGCCGCGATCTCGGTCAGCCCAGCCCGCTGGGAGGCGCGCCACCGGCGCTCGCCCATGATCAGTTCGTACTGGCCGTCACCGGTGGCCCGCACCACTACCGGCTGAAGCAGTCCGACCTCACGAATGGAGTCCGCGAGCTCCTCGAGAGCCTCGTCGTCGAAAGTCCGCCGGGGCTGGCGCGCGTTCGGCGAGATCGCGGTAACCGGCACCTCGACATAGCGTGCCCCAGGGACGTCGATCATCTCCGGTGATGCAGCGGCCGCGGCCGGGACCTCGCGCAGCTCCGGGCGATGACGCGGCTCTGCGTCCGGATCGCTCGTCCGCGCCGGATCGCCGTCGGCGAGGAGCGGGGATTCCGCCGGGATCAGCGCCCCGAGCCCCTTGCCTAGTCCACGCCGCTGTTGCGCCACTTACCGTCCCCGATCTAACTCAGTGTCCGTACTCCCACCGAGATTACCGTGCGGCGGCCGACTGCATGGCCAGCTCGCGCGCCGCCTCGACATACGCGATCGCGCCACTGGACCCCGGGTCATAAGTGATAACCGACTGACCGCGGCTCGGCGCCTCCGAGACCCGCACGCTCCGGGGGATGATCGTGCGCAGCACCGAAGTCCCGAAGTGCGACCGCACGTCCTCCGCGACATCGGCGGCCAACCGGGTGCGCCCGTCGTACATGGTCAGCAGCACCGTCGAGATATGCAGTCCGGGGTTGAAGTTGACCCTTACCAGCTCTGCCGTATTAAGCAGCTGCTGGACTCCCTCGAGGGCGTAGTACTCACACTGGATGGGTAGCAGCACCTCCTCGGCCGCGACGAGCGCGTTAAGCGTCAGCAGGCCAAGCGATGGCGGGCAGTCCACCAGGACATAGTCGAGATGAGAGGTGTCAAATGCTCGCAGCGCCCGCACCAGCCGCAGCTCCCGTGCGACCACGGGCACCAGCTCGATCTCGGCACCGGCAAGGTCAATCGTCGCCGGTGCACAGAACAGCCCGGGCATCTCCCCAGCGGGCTTGACGATCTCCGCGAGCGGAGTGTCATCGACGAGCACGTTGTACACCGACGGCACGCCGGCGTGATGCTCGACGTCAAGCGCGGTAGACGCGTTTCCCTGTGGATCGAGGTCGACGACCAAGACACGTGACCCATGCTGAGCCAGGCTCGCCGCGATGTTGACGGCGGTCGTGGTCTTTCCTACCCCGCCCTTCTGGTTGGCGATCGTCATGATCCGGCAGCGGGACGGCCGCGGCCACGGGTCGCGTTCGCCCATGCCCCGTACGACAATCGCCGCCTCGGCAGCGCGGCCTATCGGCGTGTCAGCTGAATTCGGGGGAATTTCGGGCACTACTACCGGCCTCGTTCCACGTGAAACCGACCCTTCATCGCTCACCTGAACGCCCCTCGCTATTCGATCACCAGCAGGCCACCCGACCCCCGCCTGCGCGCCGGAGCTCCGGTCGAAACCGCTGCCATCGGAATGTGCCCGGCCAGGCCAGCCCAGCCCTCCCTGGCCCATCAGCTCCGCCACACCAATGCCCTGCCCTCATCTAGCGAAGAAACGCACGACGGTAGTCGCAGGATCGACCCTACCGTGCCCGGCCCGCAGAACCTCGGCTCCGCGCGCACCGATCCGCCGCAAAGACGACTGAGCCTTCGCCAGCTCGGTCTCCGCACCGCTTCCTTTGATCGCCAAGACCGTTCCGCCGCGCCGGACCACACCGGCCGCCAGCGGCGCCAGCCGGTCCAGCGGCGCCACGGCCCTCGCGGTCGCCACGTCCACGGCCAGCGTCCCGCTCACGTCCTCGGCACGCGACCGCAGCACGACCGCGTTACCCAACTTCAGCTCGCTCACGCACTCGACGAGGAACTTGGCGCGCCGCTCAAGCGGCTCGATCAGCGTCACCCGCACCTCGGGCAGCAGCATCGCCAGCACGACCCCCGGTAGCCCGGCACCCGAGCCGACATCCGCCAGCGTGCCGGTGCTGTCCGGCACCAGCTCGGCCACGACCGCACAGTTCAGCAGGTGCCGATCCCAGAGCCTCGGTACCTCACGTGGACCGATAACACCCCACTCCACACCGCGTGTCCCGAGAATACGAGCGTACTGTTGCGCAAGGCGGAGCTTAGATCCAAACACTTGCTCGGCAGCTTCGGCTGCAGCGGGGCCGTCAGGCGATGGCGGCGATGGCGGTGGCGGGTCAGGAGGCAGGGTCACCACTCGGGAACACCACGACCCGCCGGTTGGGCTCCTCGCCCTCCGACTCGCTTCGCATTCCCGCCGCCGCGACGGCGTCATGCACGATCTTCCGCTCGAACGGTGACATAGACGCCAGCGCCTTGGGCTCGCCCGTGCGCCCGACTTCCTCCGCCACCTTGCGCCCGTATTCGGCCAGCTCCGCCCGCCGCCGGGCGCGGTAGCCGCTGATGTCGAGCATCAGCCGGGCCCGCGAACCCGTCTGCCGGTGCACAGCGAGCCGGGTCAGCTCCTGAAGCGCCTCGAGCACCTCGCCATCCTCGCCAACAAGCTCGTCAAGCGTGGCACCAACTACCGACACGACCGCCCGGTCGCCCTCGACGTCCATGTCGATGTCGCCGTCAAGGTCCGCGATGTCCAGCAGGCCCTCGATGTAATCCGCGGCGATGTCGCCCTCCTGCTCAAGGTCGGGTGCCGCGGGCGCCGCCGGCTCATCCGCGACCTCCACCGCGGGCTCCGCGACCTCAACCTCGGTTATCTCCTGCTGACTCACTGTTTCTCCTGTTCGCTCGCGGGCGGGGCGCTATGAGGTGATGCCTTCCCTCCTCGCTCACGACTTCGTCGCTCGCTCGTCAGTCCAGGCATCACCGCGCCCCTGGCTTCGCGAACGACGCCTCTGGCTTCGCTCACGGCGGCCCGCGGCTTCGCTCATAGGCTGCTGCGGTTCATTTCAAGGAGCAGTTTCCGCCCCTGGGCTCATCGTTTTCCTGATCGCTTGCTACGCGCCTGGCGTTGCGGCTGTTGCCGTACCACCTTCGGTGCGGGCACATCGTCTACTGGCTCTGGCTCTGGCTTGCCCCGTCCGAAACCGAGCAGACCGCGCTTGCCGGTGCCGTTGTCCGGTACGTCGGCCGGCGTCGCTCCGTTCGCCGAGCCAGCCGAGCGAGCCGCTCCAGTCGCTCCCTGGCGTCGGTTCCCAGCACCGGAGCCTACGCCGCCAGTCCGGCTCGTGCCCGGCTTTGTGCCATCCCGCTTGACGGACGACCCCCTCTGGCCGCTGCTGGCCACGTTCGCGGCGGCTGGCACCGCGACGCCGCCCACCGGGACCGGAGGAGTCCAGTTGCGGAACATGAAGTACTGCTGGCCGAGCGTCCAGAAGTTCGTCGTGACCCAGTAGAGCACCAGGCCGTACTGCCAGTAGAGGCCGGTCAGCGAGAAGAAGGGGACGATGTAGGGCATCCACTTCTGCGACTGGGCCATCGGGTTGTCCGGGTCGACCCCGGGGTTCTGCATCAGGCCACGTTTGGAGGTCTGCCGCACGGTCATGAACGTCGTCGTGGCGCTCAGCGCCACCGTGACGACGATGACCAGGGAGCCCTTCCAGTCCAGGCCGTGCGTGTGCGGCAGCAGCAGCTTGTCCCCGAGGTGCACGCCGAAGATCGTCGCCTTCTGCGCGCTCTCCACGACGTTCTCGGTCAGCCCGTAGGCAGGCTTCGTCCCTGGCTTCCAGTCGGCGACGGCACGCAACACCCCAAACAGCGAGATGAAGATGATCATCTGCGGGATCATCGGCAGGCACCCCGCCAGCGGGTTGACGCCGTTCTCCTTGTAGAACTTCATCGTCTCTTCTTGGAGACGCTGCTTGTCGTTCTTGTACTTCTTGCGAAGTTCCTGCAGCTGCGGCGCGTGCTGAGCCATCTTCCGCTGCGCGTTTATCTGCTTGACGAACAGCGGAACCAGACAGAGCCGGATCAGCATCACCAGCACGGCGATCGACAGACCCCACGCCCAGCCGCTGTCCGGGCCGAAGATTCCGCCCACGACCGAATGGATCCGCATGATGGCCCACGCCACCAGGTCATAGAGCGGGTTGAGAATGCTCACCTGCTAGCTCCTCGGGTAGGCACCGGGTCGTAACCGCCTGGATTGAACGGATGACACCGGGCAAGCCTGGTCACCGCGAGCCAAAGCCCCCGGACCGCACCGTGTTCTGCGAGCGCACCGAGTGCGTACTCGCTACAGGACGGTGCGAACCTGCAACGTGCGCCGAACATCGGGCTGATGAACCGCTTGTATCCGATGATGGGCAGCATCAGGACACGAGCGGGCCCCGTGCCGCGTGGCACGGTTCCGTTCGTTCTCCGGCTGTCTGCCATTACCGGCGCACCGTTTTCAACACTGCCCAACCTGCCGCCGCAACAGCCTGTTCATCACCAGATCCAGATCAGCGGCAAGATCCGGCTGGCTCGTCCGCGCGGCCATGGGGTTCGCGCGCAACACAAGCAGGCTACCGCCAGGGAGTGACTGGAGATAGCCACGCGCGAGCTCACGGAGCCGACGCTTCACGAGGTTTCTCGTGACCGCGGACCCGACCGCCCGGCTGACCACAAATCCTACCCTTGGGGGCTGATCAGCCGAAACCGCGGATACTAGCAGGTGGCCGACCACCGTCGGCCGCCCCGCACGAACCCCCTTGCGGACGGTGCGGGTAAAATCATCGCTCCGCCGGATCCGGGACGCGGACGGAAGGATCAGGCACTCAGCTTCTCGCGGCCCTTGCGGCGACGGGCGGCAAGGACGGCCCGGCCAGCTCGCGTGCGCATGCGCAGCCGGAAGCCATGCGTCTTCGCGCGGCGCCGATTGTTCGGCTGGAACGTGCGCTTACTCACTGGGGCTCCAGGGGAATGTCAGTCGTCACAGTCTTAGCCAGGCGCACGCTAGACCAAGGTGCTACCCGGAGATTCATACAGGCTACCATCTAGAAGACCGCCGTTTGCCGCGCGTCCCCCGCTGCCGGGTCTTAGGCTGTGGAAAGCTAATCTCCCCAAGCTGCCACGGTCACCGTGTGCAGCCGGGATGCCACGTGCACAGCATGTGGATACGTCTGTGGATATGCGAGGGGAGCGCATCGATGACTAACACCGACCTGGCAGAGGTGTGGGCCCGGTCCCTCGATGGGCTCGCCGACCTCCAGATCCAGCCGCACCAGCGCGCCTGGCTGAAGCTCACCCGCCCGCTCGGGCTGGTAGAAAACACCGCGCTGATCGCCACGCCGAACGAATTTGTCAAGGAACAGCTGGAGACCAGGCTCCGCGCGCTGGTCACCCAGGCGCTCTCCCAGCAGCTCGGCCGCGACATTCAGCTCGCCGTCACCGTGGACCCCGGGCAGCAGGCCCCTGCCCCGCCACGCGATCCCGGTCGGGCCGACGCCACGCACAACCAGGCCACCGGGCCACAGCCGCTGATCAACCCGACACCGCCGGCGGCGGCTTCACCGGCGTCCGCACCGCTGGCGCCGCAGGCGCAGCCGGGTACACCTCACCCGGACAGCTACGGGCTCCAGCAGAACAGCGGCTACGGTACCCAGCACGGCGACGGATTCGGCCCGCCATCCGGTTACGGGCCGGGCAGCGGGGTCTATCCGGGCCAGTCCGCCGCCGGCGGTCATCTCGGTTCCGGATACCCGCACTCCGGCGGGGACCTCCGCCCCGTCCAGGCCGGTGATGACCGGCTCCGGCCGTTCGTACCGGGCTCCGACAACGGGAACGACGCCACCTCGTCGCCCCACGGCCCTGCCCCGGCGCACCCGGACGGACGTTCGCCGGGCCCCGCGCTGGGCGGCGATCCGCTCGGATCCAGCCCCGCGCCCGCGGGCGTCCACGCACCCCCGGCCGACGGCTCCGCCGCACCGGCACCCGGCTCGGCCACCCCGGCTCCGGAACACCACGCGGCCGGGACGGCGAGCCCTCCAGTCGCCGGCCGTTACCCGCCCCCCGCGCCGGCGCCTGTCCACAACCCGGAGCCGGCTCCGGGCCAGTACCGGGTACCCAGCCACCTCGCCCAGCTGGGACACCTGTCTCAGACACAATTCCCGCAGACGCCCCTACCCCAGGCGCCGCCGCACCAGGCGTCGCCGCGTCAAGCCGCACCGATGCAGGGCACGAGCTCGATCCAGGGCACGCACGCGCACCCCGATCCAGCACCACAGCAGATGAACCCGCCGCAGCGCGGCCCGATGCTCGGCGGCACCCGGCTGAATCCGAAGTACATCTTCGAAACGTTCGTCATCGGCTCGAGCAACCGGTTCGCGCACGCCGCCGCGGTCGCGGTGGCCGAGGCGCCGGCCAAGGCTTACAACCCCCTGTTCATCTACGGCGACTCCGGGCTGGGCAAGACTCACTTGCTGCATGCGATCGGGCACTACGCCCAGACGCTTTACTCCGGCATCAAGGTCCGGTACGTCAGCTCCGAAGAATTCACCAACGACTTCATCAACATGATCCGCGATGGCAAGCAGGACGGGTTCCGCCGCCGCTACCGGGATGTCGATGTTCTCCTCGTGGACGACATCCAGTTCCTGGAGAACAAGGAAGGCACGCAGGAGGAGTTCTTCCACACCTTCAACACCCTGCACAACGCCAGCAAGCAGATCGTCATCTCCAGCGACCGCGCACCCAAGCGCCTGGTCACCTTGGAGGACCGGCTGCGCAGCCGGTTCGAGTGGGGCCTGCTCACCGACGTCCAGCCGCCCGAACTGGAGACCAGGATCGCCATCCTCAGGAAGAAGGCGCTCCAGGAGGGACTCAACGCCCCACCCGAGGTGCTTGAGTACATCGCCAGCCGGATTTCCAGAAACATCCGCGAGCTCGAGGGTGCGCTCATCCGGGTCACCGCGTTCGCCAGCCTGAACCGGCAATCCGTCGATCTCCAGCTCGCCGAGATCGTGCTCAAGGACCTGATCCCCGAGGCGCAGGGCACGCAGATCACCGCTGCCACGATCATGGGACAGACCGCGTCGTACTTCGGCCTGTCGATCGAGGACCTGTGCGGCACGTCCCGGTCCCGGCTGCTGGTCACCGCCCGGCACATCGCCATGTACCTGTGCCGTGAGCTCACCGACCTGTCGCTGCCGAAGATCGGCCAGCAGTTCGGCGGCCGCGACCACACCACAGTCATCAACGCTGATCGCAAGATCCGCAAGCTCATGGGCGAACGGCCGTCGGTGTTCACCCAGGTCAGCGAGCTGACGAGCCGCATCAAGAACCAGGCGCGGCACAGCTGACCGCCCTACCGAGATGGCTGGACGGCACGGCCGAGGCCGTGTCCTGGAGATCGGAAAACTGTGCACACAGAGTGTGGAAAAGATTGTGGATGACGTACGGATAACCGGGGGACAACCAGTGTCAACTCAATTCCGGGTCGCGTCGAGTAACACCCGACCCGGATCCGTCCCCGCCTCACGCACACCGGCTGTGCACAGAAAAACGCCAGATGACCTGCGCGGACGCCGGTTTTCCCCGGTCTCCACCGCACCTATGACTATGACTGATCTATCTATCTCTAAAGAACAAGACAAAAGAAGCGCCTGTGTGCGGAGGGGCTCCGGGCGCCGCCCGGCAACCACCGGCCCGACTTCGCCATACCCCGTGATAGGCAACCTCACACGCGATATCTGGCCCTTTGCGGGCTTGCGAACCAGCGGGTCCTCCGCGGGCTCGCGAATAATCAGGAAGGACTACCTGTGAAGCTCACGGTTGAACGTGACCCGCTAGCCGAGGCGGTGGCCTGGACCGCGCGTGCCTTGCCAGCACGGCCGACCGCTCCGGTCCTGGCCGGCATGCGTCTGGCGGCAGGCGAGGAACTTACCCTGTCCACCTTCGACTACGAGGTCTCCGCCGTCGCCTCGCTCCCGGTGATCACCGACGAGGACGGCGTGATCGTGGTATCCGGCAAGCTGCTGGCCGAGATCGTCCGCTCACTGCCCGCCCGCCCGGTCACGCTGACCACGGACGGCACCCGCTCGACCCTCAAGTGCGGCAGCGCGACGTTCACGATGATGCTGCTGCCCGCCGAGGAATACCCGACGCTGCCGGAACTGCCGCCGCTGGCCGGCTCGGTGGGCAGCGACGCGCTCGCCTCGGCGATCGGCCAGGTCGCGATCGCGGCCGGCCGGGACGACACGCTCCCGGCGCTGACCGGGATCCGGATCGAGATCTCCGGTGAGACGCTCACACTGGTCGCCACCGACCGGTACCGGCTGGCGGTCCGCGAGCTGCGCTGGACCCCGGCCAGGACGGACCTGAACACCGCGGTGCTGGTGCCTGCCAAGGTGCTCGGCGAGACGGCGAGGGCGCTCACCTCCGGTGCCGAAGTCCAGGTCTGTCTCGGCTCGGACGACCCGAACAGCCCGGCCAGCCTGATCGGCTTCTCCGGCGCCGGCAAGCAGACCACCACGCGGCTGATCAGCGGCGAGTATCCCAGGTACCAGGCGCTGCTGCCGAGCGAGTTCAACGCGGTCGCCGAGCTGCCGGCCAGCACGTTCGCCGAGGCGGTCCGGCGCGTGGCGCTGGTCGCCGAGCGGAACACGCCGGTCCGGCTGGCGTTCAGCGCCGGCCAGCTGGTGCTGGAGGCAGGCGCGTCGGACGAGGCTCAGGCGGTGGAGGTGCTCGAGGCCGAATTCACCGGCGAGGACCTGCAGATCGCGTTCAACCCGCAGTTCCTGCTCGACGGCATCGGCGCCATCGACTCCGACACCGCGCGGCTGTCGTTCACCTCACCCACCAAGCCGGCGGTGATCACGGGTAAATCGTCCGAGGACTCATCGGAAGAATCGGGGGGCGCGGGGGGTCGTCCCCCCGCGGGCAAGCAGGGCACGCCCGACTACCGGTATGTGCTGATGCCGATCCGCTCCGCTGGCTAATACGCTGAAGTGTGCACCTGACCCGGCTGGCGCTGACCGACTTCCGGTCCTACACCGAGCTCGTCGTCGAGCTGACGCCGGGCATCACCACGTTCAGCGGCCTGAACGGCGAGGGTAAGACCAACCTGGTCGAGGGCATCGGCTACCTGGCCACGCTCGGCAGTCACCGGGTCGCCACCGACGCCCCGCTGGTCCGGCGCGGCGCCGAACGGGCGATCCTGCGCGCGATGGTCAGCGGGGCTCGCGGCGACGCGCTGGTCGAGATCGAGCTGAACCCCGGCAAGGCGAACCGGGTCCGGCTCAACCGGGCCCCGCTCCCGCGGCCGCGGGAGATCCTCGGCGTGCTGTGTACGGTGCTGTTCGCGCCGGAGGACCTGGCGCTGGTCAAGGGCGATCCAGGCGAGCGCCGCCGGTTCCTCGACGACCTGCTCGTCGCTACCGCTCCGCGTTACGCCGCGGTACGGGCCGACTACGAACGGGTGGTCAAGCAGCGCACCGCGCTGCTCAAGTCGGCCGGCGCCAAGAGCCACCTGCGCGGCGCCGCCCGGGAGGCCATGACCGCCACCCTGGATGCCTGGGACGCGCAACTTGCCAGGGCAGGCGCGCCGTTGCTGGCCGGCCGCCTGCGGCTCACCGAGGCGCTCAGGCCGCACGTCGTGGCCGCGTACGCCGAGGTCTCCGGGGGCAGCAGGGAGCCCGCGGAGCTGACATACCGAAGTTCGGTCGCGACCGACGACCTGGAAGAAGCCCTGCTCAAACGGCTCGCCGAAGTGCGGTCCAGTGAGCTGGACCGCGGCGTGTGCCTGGTCGGCCCGCACCGGGACGAGCTTGAGCTGTCCGTCGGCGGCCTGCCGGCCCGCGGCTATGCCAGCCACGGCGAGTCCTGGTCGATGGCGCTGGCGTTGCGCCTGGCCAGCTTCGAGCTGCTGCGGGACGGCCAGGAAGACCCGGTGCTGATACTCGACGACGTGTTCGCCGAGCTGGACACCGGCCGCCGGGAGCGGCTGGCCGCGATGGTGTCCGGCGCCGAGCAGGTGCTGATCACCGCCGCCGTGCCCGAGGACGTGCCCGCGCTCCTGACCGGCGCCCGCTTCAGTGTCGCCGCCGGAACGGCGGCCCGCTGTGCGTGACCCCCGCTCCCTCGCGGCCGAGGCGCTGGCGCAGGCGGTGGCCGATGCCAGAGCCAGAGGCGATTTCCCCGCCAGGGGGGGACGGGGGGATGGCATCCCCCCGTACGGGGGGTCACCGGGGGGTCGGCCCCCGGGGGGGAGGCTGCGCCGCGAAGACCCAGAACTGCTCACGGCGGCGATCGGCGGGCTGCTGGACTCCAACGGCTGGCAGCAGCAGCTCGCGATGGGCTCGGTATTCGGCCGCTGGCCGGAGATAGTCGGCGCGGATCTGGCCGCGCACACCAGGCCGGACAGCTACGCGGACGGGGAACTGGCGGTGGTCGCGGACTCCACCGCCTGGGCGACCCAGGTCCGGCTGCTGGCGCCGATGTTGGTCAAGCGGCTGAACGAGGAGGTCGGCGACGGCTCGGTGCGCCGGGTTCGGGTCCGCGGCCCGCAGCCGCCGAGGCGGCGCGGTGGCCTGCGCGTACCCGGCAGTAAGGGCCCCGGGGATACATACGGATTACCCGGGTACGACACGTGCCGCAACACGGTCCTAGCAACCCGTATCCGCAGCTAAAATGAATAGGTGCGGGCTAGGCGGTGACCAAGCTAGCTAACCACCCCGGGCGGGGGGAACCTGGCCGCGCGATTCTCAGCAGGGATGGAGTCCGGATTGTCCTACGATGCTCGCTCGATCACAGTTCTGGAGGGCCTGGAGGCTGTCCGTAAGCGCCCCGGTATGTATATCGGGTCGACGGGTGAGCGGGGCCTGCACCACCTGGTGTACGAGGTTGTGGACAACTCCGTCGACGAGGCCCTGGCCGGCCACGCCGACGACATCGAAGTGACGCTGCTCGCCGATGGCGGGGTCCGGGTCAAGGACAACGGCCGCGGCATCCCGGTGGACGAGCACCCGGTGGAGCACCGGCCGGCGCTCGAGGTCGTGATGACCACGCTGCACGCCGGCGGCAAGTTCGACGGCAAGTCCTACGCGGTGTCCGGCGGCCTGCACGGTGTCGGCATCAGCGTGGTCAACGCCCTGTCCAGCCAGCTGACCGTCGAGGTACGCCGGGACGGCTACCTGTGGTCGCAGTCCTACCAGCAGGGCGACCCGACTGGTCCGGTCACCCGCGGCGAGCCGACGAGCGAGCGCGGCAACACGACCATCTTCTGGCCGGACGGGACGATCTTCGAGACCACCGAGTGGTCCTACGAGACGCTGTCCCGGCGGATGCAGGAGATGGCGTTCCTGAACAAGAACCTCGCCATCTCCATCACCGACGAGCGCGACCCGGACAACCCGCGCGCCGACCGGTACCAGTACGCGGGCGGCATCGCGGACTTCGTCCGGTACATCAACACCGCCAAGGATCCGGTGCACGCCTCGGTCATCGACTTCGAGGAAGACGGCGAGGGCATCTCGGTCGAGATCGCGATGCAGTGGACCGGCGCGTTCACCGAGTCGGTGCACACGTTCGCGAACACGATCAACACTGCCGAGGGCGGTACTCACGAGGAGGGCTTCCGCTCGGCGCTGACCTCGATCATCAACAGGTACGCGCGCGACCAGAAGCTGCTGAAGGAGAAGGAAGAGAACCTCACCGGCGAGGACGTGCGCGAGGGCCTGACCGCGATCATCTCGGTCAAGCTGGCCGACCCGCAGTTCGAGGGGCAGACCAAGACCAAGCTCGGCAACACCGAGGCCAAGTCCTTCGTGCAGAAGGCGTGCAACGACCACCTGCGGGACTGGTTCGACCGCAACCCCGGTGAGGCCAAGGACATCATCAACAAGGCGAGCCTGGCCGCCAGGGCGCGGGTCGCCGCCCGACAGGCGCGCGAGCTCACCCGCAAGTCCGCGATGAAGTCGAGCGGCATGCCGGGCAAGCTGTCCGACTGCCAGTCGACGGACCCGGCGCAGTCCGAGATCTACATCGTCGAGGGGGACTCGGCCGGCGGCTCGGCAAAAGGCGGCCGCGATCCGGTGTTCCAGGCGATCCTGCCGCTGCGCGGCAAGATCATCAACGTGGAGAAGTCGAGGATCGACCGGGTGCTGAAGAACACCGAGGTCCAGTCGATGATCACCGCGCTGGGCACCGGCATCTACGACGAGTTCGACATCACCAAGCTCCGCTACCACAAGATCATCCTGATGGCGGACGCCGACGTCGACGGCCAGCACATCACGACGCTGCTGCTCACGCTGTTGTTCCGGTTCATGAAGCCGCTGGTCGAGGCCGGCCACGTCTACCTTTCCCAGCCGCCGCTGTACAAGATCAAGTGGGGCAGCGGCGTCAAGCCGGGTTACGCGTACAGCGATCCGGAGCGGGACCGCGTGATCGAAGCGGGCATCGCGCAGGGCCGCAAGGACCCGCGGCCGCGCGACGACGTACAGCGGTTCAAGGGCCTCGGCGAGATGAACGCCACAGAGCTGTGGGAGACCACGATGGACCCGGCCCGGCGGGTGCTGAAGCAGGTGACGCTCGACGACGCGGCACAGGCCGACGAGCTGTTCAGCGTGCTGATGGGCGAGGACGTGGAGGCGCGCCGCTCGTTCATCACCCGCAACGCCAAGGACGTCAAGTTCCTGGACATCTAGAGCCCCGTGACCAAAGAGGAACCGCGTTAAGTGACTGACCTTACCGAGGAGCCCCAGCACGACCGGATCGAGCCGGTCGACATCCAGGTAGAGATGCAGCGCAGCTACATCGACTACGCGATGTCGGTCATCGTCGGCCGCGCGCTGCCGGACGTGCGGGACGGCCTCAAGCCGGTCCACGTCCGGATCCTGTACGCGATGCTCGACGGCGGCTACCGCCCGGACCGCGGGTTCTTCAAGTGCGCCCGGGTGGTCGGCGAGGTGATGGGTGTCTACCACCCGCATGGCGACTCGTCGATCTACGACGCGCTGGTGCGGATGGCTCAGCCCTGGTCGATGCGCATGCCGCTGATCGACAGCCAGGGGAACTTCGGCTCGCCGGGTGACGACCCGCCTGCCGCCATGCGGTACACCGAGTGCCGTCTGGCCCCGCTGGCCATGGAGATGCTGCGGGACATCAACGAGGACACCGTCGACTTCCGCGGCAACTACGACGGCAAGTCGCGCGAGCCGGTAGTGCTGCCGGCCCGGTTCCCGAACCTGCTGATCAACGGGTCCGAGGGCATCGCGGTCGGCATGGCCACCAAGATCCCGCCGCACAACCTGCGCGAGGTCGGCGCCGGCGTGCAGTGGTACCTGGACAACTTCGACGCGACCGACGAGGAACTGCTCGACGCGCTGATGGCGCGCATCAAGGGCCCGGACTTCCCGACCCGTGCCCAGATCGTGGGTGGCCGCGGCATCCGGGACGCGTACCGCACCGGGCGCGGGTCGATCATCATGCGCGCCGTGGTAGATGTCGAGGAAGACTCCAGGGGACGGATCTGCCTGGTCGCCAAGGAACTGCCGTTCCAGGTGAACCGCGACGCGCTGGCGAAGAAGATCGCCGAGCTGGCTCAGGGCGTGGTCGCCGGCATCGCCGACGTCCGCGACGAGTCGAGCGACCGCAGCGGCCAGCGCCTCGTGATCGTGCTGAAGAGGGACGCTGTAGCCAAGGTCGTTCTGAATAACCTCTACAAGCACACACAGCTGCAAGACACGTTCGGTGCGAACATGCTCGCGCTGGTGGACGGCGTGCCCCGGACGCTGCGGCTGGACCAGATGATCCGGCACTGGGTGACGCACCAGATCGAGGTCATCGTCCGGCGCACCAGGTTCCGGCTGCGCAAGGCCCAGGAGCGGCTGCACATCGTCGCCGCGCTGCTCAAGGCGATCGACCGGATCGACGAGGTCATCGCGCTGATCCGGGGCAGCGAGTCGGCGGCCGCCGCGCAGGTCGGGTTGATCGCGCTGCTGGACATCGACGAGATCCAGGCGCAGGCCATCCTCGACATGCAGCTGCGCAAGCTGGCCGCCCTGGAGCGGCAGGCCCTGGTCGACGAGCGGGACGACCTGGAAGCCAAAATCGCCGATTACCAGGACATCCTGGACTCGCCGGAGCGGCAGCGGCGGATCATCGGCGAGGAGCTCGGCCAGATCGTCGAGAAGTACGGCGACGAACGGCGTACCCAGATCATCGCCTACGACGGCGAGGTCGCCGACGAGGACCTGATCGCCGAGGAAGACGTGGCGGTCACCATCACCTACGGCGGCTACGCCAAGCGGACCAAGACCGATCTGTACCGGGCGCAGCGGCGCGGTGGCAAGGGAGTGCGCGGCGCACAGCTGCGCACCGACGACATCGTGGACCACTTCTTCATCACCACCACCCATCACTGGATCCTGTTCTTTACGAACAAGGGCCGGGTGTACCGGTGCAAGGGCTACGAACTGCCCGATGCCGGCCGGGACGCGCGCGGTCAGCACGTGGCGAACCTGCTGGCGTTCCAGCCGGACGAGCGGATCGCCGAGGTGCTCGCGCTGCGGGACTACCAGGTGGCCCCGTACCTGGTGCTGGCGACCAAGTCCGGCCTGGTGAAGAAGTCCCGGCTGGCCGATTTCGACTCCCCGCGTTCTGGCGGGATCATCGCGATCAACCTGCGCGAGGACGACGAGGTGATCGGCGCCCGGCTGGTCTCGCCGGACGAGGACCTGATCCTGGTGTCACGGGGCGCGCAGGCCGTCAGGTTCACCGCCTCGGACGACTCGCTGCGACCGATGGGCCGGGCCACGTCGGGCGTGATCGGCATGAAGTTCCGTGACGGCGACGCGCTGCTCGCCATGCTCGTGGTCCGTGAGGGCACCGAGGACGTGCTGGTGGCAACCGGGAACGGGTACGCCAAGCGGACCCCGGCCGACCAGTACCCGCTGCACGGCCGGGGCGGGCTCGGCGTCGTCACCGCGAAGATCGTGGAGGCGCGCGGCGAACTGGTCGGCGCGCTGATGGTCCGGCCGGAGGACGAGGTATTCGCGATCACGTCCGCCGGCGGTGTTATCAGGACTCGGGCGGCCGGGGTGAAGCAGTCCGGGCGGCAGACCATGGGCGTCCGGCTGATGAACCTTGCGTCCGGCGACTCGGTGGTGGCGCTGGCCAGGAACGCGGAAGCTGTGGTGGATTCGGATGAGACGGACGAGGACGGCGGCGGCGACGCGTCGCTAAGCGAGGCGCCGGGTGCCGACAGTGAACATGCGGAATAATCCGCGTGACGGGGGCAGCTGGCGTCCCAAGTGGGTAGAGCACCATACCTGGGGCCAGCCGGTTTCTCAAGTGGGGTCATATGGGCAGCTCGTCCCGATATAACCTCTTGAGCATCGGCACAGAGGAGGACGGCTTGGACAGGCGGACAGTCGACGAGGGCCTTGACGACCTCACGCTCGACCCAGAACTTGACGGGGGTGCGAGCGAGGCCGACAGCGCTGGTCAGGCAACCCGTGCGGCCGAAGTGCCCGCCCCGGCGCCGAAGCGGACCGCGACCCGCAAGCCGCCGACCCGCAAGGCCGGGGGAAACAGCGGCACCAGGTCGGCCTCGAGCAACGGGACGCGGGCCGCCAGCAACGGGAGCGGCAAGGCGAAGCCGGATGACGCGTCGTCGAGTGCCGAGCCCGTGAAAGCCGAGGAGGCGGCGGCTCCGGAGCCTAAACCGGCCGCCTCGGCCGCCGACGCGTCGGCCGCCGACGCTTCCGCCGCCGAGGCGGCGGTCGCCGAGGCAGCGGAGCCGAGCCAGCCCCAGAGTCCGGCCGAAACCAAGGCGGACGCCGGCGAGGACAAGAAAGATGAGCCGGAGTCACCGACCGCGGTGATCCCGGCGTTGCCAGCCGACGACATCTTCGCGCCGCGCTCGGGCAAGGCCGCCGCACCGGCCGAGTCTCCCCTGAAGGAGGGCTGGGGGACGGTCCAGCCGAGCGAGCGGCCGCGCGGGAACGCCTTCGACGTGGACGACGCGTTCTCGGCCCCGCCGATGCCGCCGGACCAGACGGTCCGGACGTCACCGTTCAGCTCGTCGAAGTCCTCCTCGCCCATGCTGGGCGCGGCCTCGACCGATGCCAGCAGCTCGACGACCGCCGGGGACACCCCGAAGCCGCCGTCCCAGGCATTCCCCCGCCCGGCCAGTACCCGCTCGGCCGCCAAGGGCCAGGCCACCGCGGGCCCGGCCGCCACGGGCCCGGCCGCCACGGGCCCGGCCACTGCGGGCAAGCCGAAGGCCACGGTCCGCCGCTCCACGGCCAGGCAAGCGCACCTGACCATCTCCCGGGTGGAGCCGTGGTCGGTGATGAAGTTCAGCTTCGCGGTCTCGGTGGTCGCGTTCATCGTG
>Ga0207664_10000187_pt1 | contig 47312 bp, 72 predicted proteins | sample LARL83metaG_FD_184349 | JGI IMG/M metagenome (GOLD analysis project Ga0207664, IMG submission 184349) | Corn, switchgrass and miscanthus rhizosphere microbial communities from Kellogg Biological Station, Michigan, USA - LAR L8-3 metaG... | ecosystem: Host-associated > Plants > Roots >...
GGTGGACACAATCAAATCAAATATAAGCAAGATGGTTTGGCTTCTGTTGAGCATTCTAGGGGCCGCAGTGGGAAACATCGCGTTACACATCGCAGGCAAATAAATTGGGCCTCAAGTCGTTCAAACGTTGTCCGCAGTGCGGCTTTCAGGCAGCCAAAGAGCCGCACGAACTAACCACTGCTGAAGAAGATTTGGTGACTCTGCTTTTGCAAGGCTATTCACCGAAGCGCATATCGCTCCTGACCGGGGCCAGCTATCAGGGTGTGCGCAACGACCTTTCGGTGATTTACGCGAAGCTGGGTGTAGTAAGCGCTTTTGATCTGGTGGCTCAGGCGTTTAAGCAAGGGGCGTTAGACCTTTGGCAGTACGAGGACAGACGGAAGCGAGCATGAGGAGCAAGCGGGAGTTGATCGCAATCCGCGCAGCAGAGAGGCTCGCTGAAGCTCTGGCCAAAGCGAACGGCTCGGATTGCGCTGCCCTACTTCTGACCGTAGCGATCCTGCAGGCGGAAGAGGAACTGGGTTTGGAGCGCGCGAATAACGCAGTCGTGATGTGCCAGCCGCTCAAGGTGATTCTGAACGGGCATGGAGTCGAGATTACGCCGCGGGGCGACGATGGGCCCAGGAAAGAGAGCGACTAATGGCGGACTTTGACGTGGCGTTTAACTGGATGATGGATGCAGAGGACCGCTCGAGGAAGTACGCCGTGGTTCCCGACTATCCGCCCGGCTCCCATGCCATCTCAGGAATCAATTCGAGCAGCTTTCCGGGTGCATATCAGGCCATTGCTGCCTTGCCTCAATCGACGCGCGGGCCAGCGATCGAGAACTTCTACCGCACGAGTTTCTGGAACCAGTGGTTTTCGCAACTCACATCTGACGAACTGGCAAAGCGCGTCTTCGACATGGCTGTTAACGGAGGGCCTGGAACTGCGGTCAAGCTGCTTCAGGAAGCCATCGGAGATTGCGGGCAGACCGTATCGATCGATGGGAAGTGGGGCCCGAACACGGTAGCCGCGGCCAACGCCTGCACTGAATCAGAGATTGTTCTGGCATTCAAGGCGGCACGCGCGCAGCGCTATAGAGACATTGTCGAGCGGAACCCCGCTGAATCCGGATTCCTTGATGCTTGGCTGACCAGGGCGGCAGCCTGAAAGAGAGAACGCATGAACGAATTCTTGCAGGCTATTGGTCATCTCGGCGCAACCGTTGCCAACAACCTCTCAACACATCTGGCGGCTGAGGGCGGAGTGGGGGTTCTACTCTTTGGCGTGTTCGTTCATACGATGCCCCCGCAGCTGCCTTCGAGCCTTCAAGAATACTGGACATGGGTGCGCGATGCATTGCAGACCGCGCTGCCCGTCCGCCGCCCTTAACTGCCGGGAGGACCGGCGCAACCCAAGACAGGAGCTTAAATGAAACGCTTCCTACAAAAATTCTGGGCGCGCATGTATCTGCGTTGGAGCGGCGTGTGCCTGAAACACCTTCAGGAGAAGCAGCCTTACACGCTGGACGGGGAGACGATCCACGAGCTTTGCCCATCCTGCGAATCGGAGCGCCAAATGCTGTCTATGTTCGCAAAGCAGAAGGCAGCAGGATTTCTGCGGAAGGATATGGGCCTAGAACCTCCCTCGATGCCAGTACAGAACATGCAGTGCCAAACTCAGTCAACGAAAGGTTGGAATTAGCGATGATCACATTCAAGAGCGTAGGCCACTTCTTTGCGACAGTCTTTCAGAAGGTTGTTGCCGATCTGCCCAAGGTGCAGGCCACTGAGGGCGTTGTTGAAACCGTAAGCGCAGCCATCCCGGTCTACGGACCGCTGGCCGTGCCGATTGAAAAGGCAGGCTATGCCGTGCTGGGCGAGCTGGCGGCCGTACTCACTGCTGGGGGCGCCGCGGCTGAGGCAAAGCTGGCCGACGCCGGCCTCGACACCAACGTCATCGCCACGGTGAAGGATCTGGCGAGCAAGGGCATTCCCTCGCTGCTTTCACTGATCAAGGCTCTGTAGGGTTTGGGAAATGGGGTGTGGAGAATATCCATGCCCCTCTTTTTATCTACACGCCCGTAGCTCAGTTGCGGAAGGTATCCCACGTATAGGTTCTTTGGGAGAGCACCAAAGATTTAGGGAGAGGATACGCTAGGTAGAGCACTCAGTTTTAACTGATAGGTCGCAGGTTCGAGTCCTGCCGGGCGTGCCAAAACATTGGAGAAAGCCATGATTCGCGCAACCTCAGCCGCGCTGCTGCTCTTCCTGCTTGCCCTTATCGGCATGACGCTCTGGATTGGCATGGCGGTGCATGGGCTGATCATGCATCTCGACGGAGCAGTGACGCGAGCAGAGGCCATCGAAACCAAGGCCAATGCCACGCTGGTCAACCTCGACAAGGGAACGGCTGTCTGGGCAGCAAGCGCCAAAGATCAGGCAGGCGCGGTTCAGGAGCTCGCCAAAGATGCGCATGGCACGCTCTCGCAGGCCAATACGGCCTTACAGGGCGTTTCCGGGGTTGCTCAGCATGTCCAGGGAACAGCGGACGCAGCCACGGGCCTGCTAGCCTCCACACGTACGACTACAGACCAACTGCCGAAGACTCTCACGGCACTAAATGGAGCAATCGGCAACATCGGGGATTTGGCAGGCACAGGGAACGACAGCCTCAACCAGTTCAATTCCCTGATGAGTCGCAAGAGCCTAACTGACGCCATCGATCATATCAACGGAATGACGGCATCAGGAGACGCCATACTTGGCGATGCACGGAAAGTTTCAGACAAAGCTACAGGCGATTACTTGAGTACGAAGCCCTGGTATCGGAAGGTGGGCAGATATGCTTCAGACGCCTTTGATTACGGAGCGCTGTTCGCACGACACACGCCCTAGAAAGGAGAACGGAACGCCAGAGCACGAGAGGCCGGGACGCTATGTCTCGGCCTTTTCTATTTCCTCGAATGGGCAGTTTGTTCCATGTTGCGCAAACCATGTGCGGTCCCAAGGGGGCAGACCTCGCTTCTCTGGAAGCAGATGTTGCATACACAGGCGGCACCAATCGCCGTAGGGAATCTCAATTTCCGCAGCAGCCGCAATAGTCCTGATGCCTCTCCCCCTCCGTGACAGGTAGTCTCACTGCTCCCTATCCAGCCAGTAGCCCTTCTTCGTTTTCTTCAGGCCCTCTCGAATAAACCGCTGTATGACGGTACTCCGTGCTTCGCCGAGAGACTCAGCGTATTTGTCGAGCTTCGCTAGCAGGTCCGCATCGATAGAAATGCTGAACGCCGCCTTGGTTGGCTTCATCATGCCCACGATTATAAGACCGCTGCGATACTATGTGAAAAAATAATAGGTAATCACATAGATTCCTCTTGCATTGGACTAAAGTTTGCGCTACAAGATATTGCAACGTCATAAGCAGGTTACTTTTGGGGCCTGTCTTTGGGATCGAGTTCCTGCTCCATGACGCGGGCCAAGCAGTGCCGGATGGTGTTGGTGATGTCCAGCCCAAATTTCACGGCCAGCTTTTCCAGAGCCTTGTATTGCGCAACTGACAAACCCAAATTGATCCGTTTCGCTTTCATTGTGCGTAGCTTACCTGCGCAACGATGCACGTGCCTGTGACTCGTTTGCACACTTGCGCGTTCAACATGTGCATAACAAGCGCACAAAGGTTGTACTCAATAGACCACACTTCCTTGCCTTGGAGTGTTATGGTTACTTCGTCCCGACCTCAGGCCGGAAATCCCCAAGCGGTTCAGCACACACTGAATCACGTGAGCTGTCCTGTGTGCGAAAAGTTCAGGGCCCCAACCATGCTCGTTGTTACTCTGCCCTTTGATGCTGCATCCGAGATTTGGCTTAAATCACACAGTCAGTACATCCAACCATCATCCCTGCGAGTATACGAGCAGCACCGCAAAAGCCTCGCTAACTTCTTTGGTCAGCTTACGCTCGACAAGTTCCACATCGGCAATCTGAGGGCCTACCAGGAATGGCGGGGCGCAAAGGTCTGCGCCGAGACGGTCAACTCGGAGATCGGCAACGTCCTGATTCCGATTCTGGCTGAAGTGGAGATCTGGGATCGCTTTGCCAAGATTTACAGAACCTTGCCGGTAACACAAAGACGTGTCCGCCAGAGCCTCACCGAAGACGAGATGCGGCGCTTGATTGCCGTGGCGCTCGATGCGTCGAAGTCCCGAAGACTCTTGGCAGGGCATTGTCTGCTGGTCATGGCCAATACCGGCATGGGGTTTGGCGAGCTCCGTCACTTGAGGCGCAGAGATGTGATTCTGAATGAGAAGGAGCCTTTTGTCGCCGTGAACGAAGGGCTGAAAAACCCCTACAGAATGAGGACCATAGCGCTTAACTGGATTGCGCTCCGGTCGATGCGCTGGATTGTGAAGCGATCGGAAGATTTAGGCGGCGGCGATCCGGATTTCTACGTGCTCCCTCATCTGGCCCGGAGAGAACCAGGCGACCGCGACAAGAAAAAGAAGTCTACTCCGATCTTTACCGAGCCCATGAGCACCATCTGGAATGCGGCCCGCAAGATACTCGATGAGGCAGGCTTAGAGAGCATGGACCCCTACGACATGCGCAGCCACTTCGCTACCAAGATCATGGAAGACCCCGACATTTCAGAGACACAGGCAGGGGAGTGGATCGGCCACAGCAAGGTTGCGCACGAGATGAACCGCAGGTACTTCGCGCCCAAAATGCGCAAGATGGTCAAGGCTGTGGAAAGATTGGCCGTCGATCCCGAGCCCGCGTTGAAACTGTTCATGATCCCGGGCAGAAAATGATCTGAAGATTTCTCTTGACTCCTACTGTGGTCGCGACTAGAGTAGTGTAGTACAGGGAGAGAAGAGATGGATATTCTCACGAAGAAAACGATGAATCACGCTATTTGGCACCTTTCGCAGGAGCAGGCCAAGGTCAGGACTTCGGCTGACTGGAATGATCTTGAGTCAGCAAAACATATCCTCCGCTCACTCCGCGACAATGGCGAAGTTTACCTGCACTCCAAGGCCATGCAAGTTGTAGAGTGGGCATTTCCCGAGCGGAGGGCGGATGGCACAACCGCTAAATAACGAGCAAGCAATGCGGCGTTTGATTAACCTTCAGCGCAAGCGCATCGCAGAGTTAACAGAGGAGCGCGATCGGCAGTACGAATTCAACGCAGGCCAGATCGCCAAAAACGCGCAGCTACAGAAAGAAATCGATAAAGGCGATTTGCTCTCAAGAGAGTATGTTCGAGTTTCAGCCGACAGGGAGAAGCTGAAGCGCCAACTATCTGCATTCAACTCTGGTGGATTTGCCGATGCCGATGCTCTGGCCGAGAAGTATCTAGACCTCAAAGCGGAGAACGACAAGCTGAAAATCGCCCTTGCTGATATTCAAGAGATCGCTGAACGTGAAACCAGCAACGAATCTGCGCTGCTCACTGAGATTACTCAATGCTCGATGGACGCGCTAGCTAGCATCCCCAGCGGGAAAGCGGGAAGGGTGAGATGAAGATACCGGAAAATTTGAAGCAGCGCAGGGTAGACGTTTCCAATTTGCGATTTTATTCGCTACTGTTTCGTGAAAAACATTGGGAAACAGATGTGCTGCATTGGACTGTCTTTGCGCAAACACTAGATGAAATAGCTTCTAGAGTTGAGCATGATGCTGAGCGCATGGCCGATCTGCAGGCGGGAATAGACAAGCACATCGAACAATGCCCGAGTTGCCTCGCCGATGTTCGGGACTGCACTTGCAAGATGTAATTCCAACTTTTCCACTTGACAACCAACCAACGTCGCGACTAAGGTGGCTGCACATGAAAAAAATCATTCGGTACGAGCACAAATGCAAGCGGTGCGAAATGACATTCGTGTCTCGCATGCAGAAGCCGAAGTGGTGCGGCAAGTGCAAATCGGCATCGTGGGACGTGAAGCCCCAGCCGAAAGTTCAGGCCCAAGAGTCACAGCACGCAGCATAACGGACGTAATCAGTATCCAAGGGCGAGTAATCAGTTACTCGGGGCGGGGCGGGAATCGGTTTCGTTACCATAAACGACAACCTGCACACGGTACACACTTATCCCCCCTGCCATCAATGAGTAATCGGTTCCTCGCCAGAAACAGAGGCGAGTATGAACGACGGACTCCACAAACAACTAGAGGCCAACAGCTACAGAAGCTGGTTCTTCACCCCTGAGGAGCGGCAAGCTGCTCGTGATGTAGGGCGGGAGCTGGTCTGGGCAGTGATCTGGATGGGCATTGGGGCGCTGCTCCTGTTAGGGGTGATGGCATGAACCCCCTCTTTGCGATCGGCGGCATGTTTCTCGTGGCAGGGCTCGTGATGGCCCGCGGCTACCGGGACGTATCGATTCACCGGACGCCCCGGCCTGAAGTCGACAACACCCGCCAGCAGTATGTAGTGGGCAACTGGTTTATCGGCTTAACCGTGGCACTGGTGGTGTGCTCTCTCGTGGTATGGGCGGTGAAGTGATGCGGAGATTTGAGTTTCTAAGCGAGCCATTTCTTGAAGCCATGAATGACATTGGCCGCTACGGGTTCGAGAAATATAGGGAGCAGAGCTTTCAGGCCCGTGCACTCAGCGGCGATCGGTCACGCGGCCCTCTCTATCGCTGCCAGTCTGAGAGCATCCTTTGCCACTCTAATGAGCACTGCCAAGCCTATCTGCGCAACGAGAAGCACGACCATTTTGGAACGCGCAAGCACCAACTGGCGGCAGCTGCTTTCAACGCGATGATGGAGTTTTACTTCGCCGCGCTCGACGACGAAAAGGCAGGCGAGTGATGGCGCAACCGATCTTCTCTCTCAACGACTTCGTAGACGCGCTGCCTGTCGAGAATCTGGAGCAGGCCATCGACGACGCCGAAGCCGAGCACATGGGCATCGGCATGGCCCTCGACATTCTGGGCGAAGAGATGCAAAAGCTGATCAGCCGTCAGAACGTATCCCGCGCCAAACTGATGGCCCTCAGGGCAAAGAGGAGGCTCTAAATGCACTGGCACAACTGCACCGACTGCGGACAGACGCTCAACGAGTTCGACAAGAACCTCCAGGGCAAGCCTGTGCTGATCTACGACGATGGCGGATGGTTCTGCCGTGAGTGCTGGAAAAAGATGGATGCCGAACGCAACGAACCGGAGGCGGCTTAATGTTTGACCCCCACTGTTACGAACTTGCTGAATCGTTTCTCTGCGAGGAACCAGAGGAACTGCAAACCGAACAGAACAAAGCTCGCATCGCACAGCGCATTCAGGACTGCATTGAAGACGAGATTGAGTGCATCAAGCAGGACTTGGACGATGCGCGAGAAGCAGCCAAAGATGAGTACAACGAAAACGACGATCCCCGCTTTGGCAAACACCGCGATGAATGGCGGCATGAAGCCGCAGAAGCGCAGAGGTTAAAGTGACCACATCTCTAGCACCGAAGCCCCAGCTTGACCCCGAGTTTGCGCAGCCCACTGCGATGATTCCTGCGACTCCCATGGGCCTGCTTCAACTGGCCCTCGAGAAGGAAGCCAACATCGATGTAATTGAGCGCCTGGCAAAGCTGCAGCGTGAAGAGCGGGAAGCCGCTGCTAAGGTTGCGTTTGAGGAGTCGATGACGCGCTGCCAGAGGCGCATGCGGCGCATCTCGGCCGACGCGACCAATCCTCAGACGCGTTCCAAGTACGCCAGCTACGCGCAACTCGACCGTGAGATTCGGCCGATCTTCACCGATGAGGGGTTTGCGCTGTCATTCGGCACAGGAGAAGCCACGCTACCCGACATGATCCTCGTTACCTGCCACGTCTCCCACTCTCAGGGCTACGGGCGTGAGTACCAGATTCCCATGCCGGCCGATGGCAAGGGCGCCAAGGGCGGCGACGTGATGACCAAGACACATGCCACTGGCGCCGCCGTCACGTATGGGATGCGCTATCTGCTCAAGATGATCTTCAACGTTGCGATCGGGGAAGACGACAACGACGGCAACGGCCCTGCTGTAGCGATCACAGAGAAGCAGGAAGCAGAGCTGCTCGACTATGCCGACGCGCTCAGGCAGTGCGACACCCTGCCACAACTCAAGGCCATCTTCGCGGACGCTTACAAGTTCGCTGGCGCCGTGAGTCCGCAGGCAAAGACGAACATGGCCCGCGTTTACGAGGAATGTAAGCGGAGGTTCCTGAAATGAGAGTCGTTTGCACACAACAACACACACATGAGTGGCATCAGGCGCGGTTGGGAATCTGGACAGCGTCTCGTGCGGCTGACGGGATGGCAAAGCTGGGCAGGGCTTCCAAGAATGGCGTCAAGGGTGATTGGGCGCAGAAGCACTGGGATTACGTGGGAGAACTAGCCTGGGAACGCATTACCGGAGTTCCCTTCCCGCACCACGTCACCGACGCGATGGAAGCAGGGAATCAGTACGAGCCGATCGCACGAATTGAATATTGGCAGCGCACTGGCATAGAGGTCGAGGAAACAGGCTTAGTCCTGCACCCGACGCTCAACTACATTGCAAGCTCACCAGATGGGCTAGTGGGCAACGATGGCGGGATCGAGATTAAGATCCTCGTCCTCGATAACTTCCTCGACCTTCTCTATGCCGACAAAATCCCAGAAAAGTACTACCCGCAGATGTATACGAACATGCTATGCTGCGGCCGCGACTGGTGGGAATTCGTAGCCTTCTGCCCCGGAGACGAGAGCCAGCCAGACCTGGCACAAGCGCTGCCGGATGAATTCAGGCTCTACCGCAAGCGGCTCATGGCCGATCCTGCCAAGTTCGCAGAGATCGAGGAAGCCGCTACGGTGACCATGCAGCACGTAGCAGAGCGCATGGAGACGCTGAGGCGGATGTATCCAAGCAAGGGCCAGCCAAAGAGCAAATTCAACGTCGATCTGGAGCGCAGCGTACATGCTCTGGAAGCTTCCGAGGACATCTTGCGGGACTTCGATGAGTACGTGATGGGAGAGACGGCGTGAGCGAGTCTTTGACAGCGAAAGTTAGGCGCACTCATTCGCCAATAAATAGGCTGGCGGCTTCGGTCATAGGTCCGGGCATACGCTACGAAGAGACCTTTGTTCCAAAGAATGAAATCGTCAGCATGGAGCCTTTGCCAATACGTCCATACCCTCAGTTTTCGAACCCTGACGATAATATCGCGGGGCGAAAGTTTGGCAGATTCACAGCCATTGGCCTTTCCACAACGACTAATTCATGGGTTGTGAAATGCGCGTGCGGACGTTATTGCTACCGCAAGGCAAAGGTGCTCAAGAAGACGGAGCTTGAGGGCAAGATGACCGTCATGTGTCCTCATTGCGCGAATGTCGACAGCCGCAAAAATGGAGAAGGTAAAAGAAGAGACCTTGTTGTATCCAGATTACATGCAGCGGCTCTGCCCATGTACCGCGCGTTGGAGCGAATACTCCAGATTGGCGTTACCACATCGACGCGAAGACAGGCCCTTGATGCGCTAGCAGTTGCCAACGGAAGCCTTGACCGATCTGAACTGCCGGATATGGAGAAGCTCGCATGAAGCGCACACCCCTCCGCAGATACACGCCTTTGCGCCCTCGCAAGAGAAGCCGCGTGGAAGTCTTCATCGGCAAAGTGAGCGGCAAGGTCCGTCTTCGCGGCAAGGCCCTCGCAGACCTCCGCTATCACCGCTGGATGCTCGACATGTGCAGGTGTGTGGTGTGTGGCGTGAGGACGCACTGGAAGGCGAAATACGATGGCGATCCGCTGGCTTTCGACCTTGCGCATGTAACGAGCCGGGGAGCAAGCGGGGGCGACACGCTAGAGAACACGAGAACGAAATGTCACTCCTGCCATATGGCGGAGCATGCGAAAGGGAGCAGATGAGTGTAGCAATCGAGCTTTATAAGCAGGACGGGACAGCTACAGGAATCTTCTACTGCTCTGAATGCCGGGCAATATTTCCGAATCAAGAGCAAGCGCAAGGGTGCCACGGTGAGCGCATCTGCGGGTGTGGCGGCAAGATAGAACGCTATTACGGCGAGTGTTTCGCGTGCCGCGACAAGCGATGGAAGGAAGAACAGGACGTCAAGGAACGTGAGCGGTTCGAGAAGGCCTATAAGGTGAGTTACGCCGATTACAAAGGCGGCATGATTTATCACGGAGACCACTATTTTGACGATCTCGAAGCGCTGGAAGATCACCTGTTTGATCTGCCCCTGCCTGAGTATGTGTGGGCTTGCAAAGACGTAGGAGTGCCCAAGGCAAACAGCGACAGTATCGTAGAAAACCTACTCGAAAACATGTGGGAAGATGCTGACCACAACGACTTAAACGGCCTTGAAGCTCTGGATGCGGCTATCGAAGCATTCAACGCTGCCAACGAGTCGATCAACGTGTGGCAGCCAGACTATAGTACCGCAATTCTATTGTCTGCCAGCGAGCGGGCACAGGCACGTGCCTAGATGAACTGATGTAGGGAACAGATTGTTGGGTTGTACGGGCAAGGGGAAAATTTGAGCAAGCTGCCGGCTATTCAATTCTATCCAGGAGACTGGCGCAAAGACGTCGGTGTGCAGAGCCTCAGCTTTCATGATCGAGGGGTTTGGTTCGAGATGTTGATGCTCATGCATGAGTCCGAAAATCGCGGTTTGCTTATCCTAAATGGCGCTCCAATGGAGGAGGAAGCCCTTGCTCGACTCCTCGGTTTGAATAAGCAAGTCTTAGGCAAAACTCTGGCCCGGCTGCTCTCTACAGGTGTCGCAGGACGCGATGAACAAACCGGCGCGCTGATGTCCCGGCGCATGGTGCGCGACGAATACATCCGACAGGTAAGAACGACAGCCGGCAAGAATGGCGGCAACCCTGTTTTGGTTAAGCAAAACGAGGACAAATCTCCAGATTTGGTTAACCAAATTCCAACCACTGGGGATAAGCAAAAATCAACCCCTTCATCTTCATCTTCACTTTCAACTACAAAACCCGAAAAACAAAAGCGCGCGCCTTCGGCTTTTTCTCTGCCTCCCTGGATTTCTCAGGTCACGTGGGACGGATTCGAGGAAACGCGCCGGCGTATGCGCAAACCGATGACGGACGCGGCGCGTGCGCTGATTATCAAGCGCCTGGACAAGTTCCGGCAGGATGGGCAAGACCCCGAGGCAATGGTGGAGAACGCAATCGCACACGGCTGGATAAGCGTATGGCCAATCGAGGAGGGCCGCAATGGAACCGAAGTCAATCGATCAGGGAAAGATTACCAAGGCAATTCGAGCAATGGCGACGATGCGGGCAGCGAAGATCGATCAGGACTCTTTGAGGCTCTATACGGCAAGACTGGTTAAGGAAAACGCCGGCGACGTCATCTGCGCGCTGCAGAAACTCGCAGAAATGCCGCGGGAGAACTTTGAAACCGCGATGCCTGACCTTGCAACAATCCTAGCCCTCGTCAGCGCAGAGGGAGTATCGCGCCAGAACCGCTCCGAGGCCGCGCGATCACAGCGCCTGGTGCTCTGGGAGTGTCCGGACTGCGGGACGCGGCTATCAGGCTTCCCGAGCGCCGGCCAATCCCTGGAGCGCAGATGCAACGGCATCCCCAAAGACAACCGCACCGACGTCAATGCGCAAGGGCAGAGAATCTGCGGCGCGCGCCTCAAGGTCGTGTTGGACGACAACGGAGGAGCCGACACCGGCCCGCTTGAGCAGTGGCATGCGCCAGATTGGGTGACCCGATGAGCCCCCTATCCGCAGTGAAGCGCCCCCGGTTTCTCCTGCCGCGTATCTGGGTGAATCGCAATTTGCTTTTGGCCTGCCTGTTCGGACTTTCGATGTGGGCCCTGGCGATTTGGCTGATTGGCAGGGCGTTTGGCATTTGGTGCGTGGTGAAAGAGGCGCTATGAAGCCGGTTTGCTACGACTTGTTTTGCGGGCTTGGCGGCTGGACGGAAGGCTTTCTCGCTGAAGGCTACGAGTGCATCGGTTTTGACATCGAAGCCCACGACTACGGGACAGGCGGCTATCCCGGCAAGCTGGTGCTTAGGGACATTCGCTCCATCCATGGCTCGGAACTAAAGGACGCAACGGTGATCGTAGCCTCTCCTCCCTGCCAGGCGTATTCGTACCGCGCAATGCCGTGGAAGCGTGCCAAAGCTCTCCCGCCGCCCGACAATACGCTGTTTAACGAGTGTTTCAGGATTCAGCGCGAAGCATCGGAAGCGGCCGGTCATCACATCCCGCTGATCGTGGAGAATGTTCGGGGAGCTCAGAAGTGGGTAGGTCGTGCCAGATGGAACTACGGCAGCTTCTACCTGTGGGGAGATGTGCCGGCGCTGATGCCGATGACGGTTGCTCGGCAGAAGTTCAATCCTGACGGAACAAATCACGGTCAGGGCTCATGGTTCGCAATCGCAGACAGCAAGAATCGAGGAGCGAACTCGGTGCGTGGATGCACTTGCCTCAAGGATGGCGAGTGCGACTGCCAGAATCCAGACGGAAACCCTCGCATGATTTCAAACGAGTGCCCTGTTCACAACTGGGAGCAATATCCAAATCTCGAGTTTGGGTCGAAGACCAGCGCGAGAAAGCGTGCCAGCGCCATGATCGCCAAGATCCCCTTTCCGCTCTCTCAGCACATTGCCAGGTGCTTCAAGCCGGAAATGAGGGCCACAACATGAACGTAGCCGAGCTGGTCCACATCCCCATCGATCGCTGCTACATCTGCCCTGATTGTCACTGCGTTATCTCAAGCGCAGTGCTTTGTCCATGCGGGAATCCGTATCAGTTGCAGAGCTTGGGAATGATTCTGAACAGGCGGAAAGAGGAGCGCAAGTGAGCGAGCGCGAGAGTCCGTGGGCATGGAATGACGACAATAGCCGATCGGCTCAGGTGCAGGTGCCGACGCATCGCCTCGTGGCCGAGCGAGACGAGTACATGGCCGCGAAGCGCGCGAAGCCGACCAAGGTTGCCATCAGCAAGCCGTGCAGAGAAGAGCGTCACAAGGCGTGCTTGGGAGGCAGATGCATGTGCGCCTGCCATTATGCGGAGGTCAAGTGAGCGAAACCGGCAATGTAACAGCTCCCATCCTCGCAGCGCTGACCAAGGCGGGGTACTTCTGTATGCGACTTAACTCGGGCATGGCGAAGATCGGCAGGCACTATGTGAAGCTCTGCCCCAAAGGGACGGCCGACATTCTTCTCTGCCCCCCTTTCCAGCCCTGCGTGTGGATCGAAACCAAGACAGAGAAGGGCCACACCAATCCGGAGCAGGTGAAGGCTCAAGCAGAATTTGCTTTCAGAGTGGAAGCGCTGGGCCATTCCTACCTACGCGCAACCAAACTGGATGACGTGCTAGCTGTGCTGAATTCAAGGAAAGAGGCCCTGTGAGCGCTGCTACGACGCAAGCCTGGAAGCGGAGCCACGCTGAGTATGTCCGCAAGGTCAATCGGGCCTACATGCGCCAGCAACGCCGTGAAGCGGGTATGGCTGAGAGAGATCTGGACTGGGGAATTCAGCAAGCCTTTGCAGAGAGGTTTGGCGTTGCCCGAAAGATCATCCGCAAGGTCGGTACACGCCAGTTGTGCCTGTGTCGATTGGACGAGGCTCGCAGGATCTTGCTACATGCGGTAAAAGCTGAGAGTGTTGCAGGAAAAAAAGCCAACGCTGCCGTGAATCAGAAGCGGAAGGCAGCATGACTCTGGTGATCTGGCACCACATAGACGGGTGGTTTCCTCAGTTGAGGGCCGCTTGGAAAGCCGGGAGAGCGTTGTGGAACAGGAGAGGGTGATGAGCATTGAATGTGGGGAATGTGAAATGGATTTGCGCGGAGGGCATGATAAGTCGTGTTCTCGCTGGAAGGCTTTCATATCGGACTCATGCGCCAGTAATAGGCACGAGTATTGTGAGGATGAACTTCGCAACGACGAGTGTGACATTCAGTGTGATTGCGCCTGCCATAACAATCCCGAACAACCGGAATTGGCGTAATCCGGGCTCCGGCTTGGAAGAGATGGAGGAGAAGGTGAGCGAACCGAAGCGGATTCAGCGTAAACGCGGCAAGGGATGGAAGATGCCGGAAGGCGCTGTCTACGTGGGCAGGCCGACACGATTTGGCAATAACTTCACGGTCGCTGAATATGGGCGCGATCTTGCAGTATTCAACTTCCGCCAGCGCATGAGAAATATGGCGCTTATCAATCCATCGTTCTTTGATGCGATTCGCGGCAAAGACTTAGCTTGCTGGTGCCCTCTTGACCAGCCATGCCATGCAGACGTGTTGCTCAAAATCGCCAATGCTAAAGAGGAGCCACCCCATGACCCCCAAGGATGAGATGGAACTGAGGCCGTGTCCGTTTTGTGGCAGCGAAGCGCGGTGGGCCGCTACTTGTGGCGGCGACGACAGTTGGGAGATTCAGTGCTCTAACGTGGACTGCTGCATAGTCCTATTTGCAGGCGCATCGGCGGAAGAAACATGCAGATCATGGAACACGCGGGTGCCCCAATGATCCTCCCCAGAGAAGCACTGCAATTGATCGCCATGATGGGCGAGGTTTGCAAGCGCGACGATCCGTTCTATGAAGCGGGGAAGATGCGCGGATTGCTGCACTCCGCCGTCCATCTCTACCTTCAGGCGCACTCGCCAGCGAGCGACTTTGATGTGGAGGAGATGTACGTGGTGACGCATGAGGCGTTTGAAAGAAGGGTACGGACTGGAGCTGCAATTGTGAGCAAAATAGGAGCGGGATGCATCATTGTGCTCGGCGCGATGTACTTTATTTTCCTCATCGCAGATGTGGTTCTGATGATTCTTTTTGTGGTCGGGAAGAGGTGAGACGGTGACACAGGATGAAGAGTTTGTGAGGGAGCACTGGAAGCACATAAGTTACCACGAGCCATTTGTGCGCATTGATCAGATTGAGGCGGATCATTACGACGACAGAACTTGTGTCGGCTGGGAGGACGCGGCAGCCTTTACCAGAGAGCGGCTGGAGCAGATACGGCAGCTGGAAGCAGATGTCGCGCTGGTAGATGGGATATTTAAAAGCGCGGTGCGGATCGTTAAGGGCCAGATTAACTACGACCATTACATCAGCTTTGTTCCCGAGCAGGTGGTTGAGTGCGTAAGGCTCCAGCGCATCCTCGCCCGCGAACAAGCAGTCTTGTCTGATCTGAAGCGGGGCATGATCGGAGGCGACGATGGGAAGCGGGAAGGGTGAGGGGATGAAGGTGCCGGAAGATTTGTTTCTAGTCCACGCAGGCTACGAAACGGTCGTGGAGCGCACAGGCGAGGATGACCGAGAGCATGTAGATGCATCTCTAATCGTTGAACTCATCGAGCGCATAGCCGAGTTGGAGGCAGACAGAGATGAGATGAAGCGCCAGCGCGACATTCTGCTGGAAACAGACATTCACAAGACTCTGGCCGCGCTGAAGCTGGAGAATGAGCGGCTGAAGGCTGCAGCGTGGGCGGTCCTAGAAGACGACGATTGCGACTCTTGTGACGGCGAATGTGGCAACCAGACTTGTGCTTATCAGAGGCTCAGAGAAGCACTCGCAGACATCGGAGATACCTCGAAGGAGATGGAATGATCGCGATAATTCTGGTGCTAACTGTGTGGAATTGGATAGGTATGTGGAGTCTGCATGGGAAGGTGGATGCCATTCGGAAAGCGCAGCTCGCAGCCCCACCAGAGGCCCATCATGAAGGGTAGCCTGATCTGTTCCTGCGGATCTGTGGCCCTTTGGTATGTAGGATCTGAGGGGTTCTGCCGTGCTCACAAAGCCGAGGCTTACGAAGCTGCAGCACGCGACAAGAGGCTCCAGCAATCGATCGCCGGCCTTCTGGCTCTCGACCACCAGCGCAAATGTAAAGACGAGCACGAAATGGCGACAAGGAGCCACAGATGAGCGGCAGGCTAATAAAACTGGAAATCCGCGAAGTGATGAACATTCAGCAAGCCTCTGATTATCTTGGCCTTTCACCAGACACGCTCTACAAATATGCGAATGATAACTTGGTGCCAGCATTCAAGTTCGGCAACCGCTGGAGATTCAAAAAGTCGTGCTTAGATGCATGGATGGAGAAAATCTCCATGATCGGCACGCTTAAATGACATATCAAAGCTATTGACAGCCTAAAAAATATGTCTATACTCTCACCCGTCAATCCACCAGCAGTCTGCTTTAGGGACCCGAGGGCCCATCTGCTCGGCCTGCTGCAAGACCAAGAGTTTTCCTTTCTCAAAATGAGCAATCAAGACCTCGTAAAGCACATTTACGGTCATACGGCGAAGTTCGGCTGGGTGCAGAAGCGCATCGCACAACACGCGTCTTTTGTGTGGATTGTCTACGGCGAAACATTCCGAGACGCGACATACGCTGAAGCTGCTGCCATGCGCATCGAACAGGCCAAGCAGGAGCAAGGCCTCGTTTACTTTGTTGAGGGCAAAAACGGAGAGATGATCGCCAAGTCCTACTTCGCAGAGCTGCCCTCTTTTCACGTGGAATGGTCGACAGTCCCACAGCAAACCCTTGCAAGAAAAGGCTATGCTTTGATCCGCCAAGCGCAGGAATTCGCTGCTGCTCAGTAGAAACCATGCCAGCAATCAATTGGACTCCTGAGTTAGAAGCAAGCGTGCTCTCGTTGATCGAAGCAGGCAGCCCATTACGCGCAACTGCAGAGAAAAACGGCATTTCAGCCTCAGCGATTATCAGGCAAGTGCAAGCAAGTGAAGACTTTGCAAAACGATACGCGCGCGCGAAAGAAATACAGGTCGAGCAGCTTGCTGATGAATTGCTGACGATCGCAGACAGCGCAGATGCAGAGACCTACAATGCATCGAGACTCCAGGTCGACACGCGCAAGTGGTTGCTTTCAAAGCTGATCCCAAAGAAATACGGCGACAAGAGTCCAGGGGATAGCCCCGACAATCCTCTGCATGTAGGCCTGCAAGTCATCACATCCGTACCACGTCCGAAGCAAGGAGAATAGGCATGCCGGCATACGCAGCAGGACAGGCGCAAGCAATCACCCCGGGCGACTTGGTAACTCTTTCGTCTGCAGCACTTTCGGGTCTGAAAACTATTGCTGTGGCGTATGGTCCGAGTGGCGATGAAGCCTCGAATCTGCTGGTGATTGCCAATGAATCGGCCGTGGCTTTGACGGTCCAGTATGCGCGCAAGGATGTGGAAGCAAGCTATCAGGCTTACAGCTATCTCGGCACAGCGGTTACGGTTGCAGCCAATACAGCAGTGAGCTTTCCTGCAGCGCTCGGGTTCTATCGCGTGCTCGCAGCGTCCGATCCTGGCGCAACGACGATTACCATCGCACGATAGGCGTATATACGATGACCATGATTTCGCTAAAAGTAAGCCCTGAAATGCTGGAGCGTATAGACGCTGAGGCAGAGTTGTGCGGCATGACGCGCACAGCTCTGCTGCTTAAGCCGTGGAGCGAAGAGCCCGTACGCGGGCAGCCTGCTTGGGATACTCGAGACTATTCGCAAATGCGCTATGCGGGAATCAACCGCACTTCGCGCCCCGCGCACGCTGTCGACTGCAAGTGCTGGACCTGTAGACCACCCAAGGCTGATGCCTGAACAGCGCACCATACAAGACATCCGATCTGGCCCTGATCGTTTCGTCTTTGACATGCGCGATGTCTACGACCCGTATCCGTTCCAGCGCGAGTTCCATGCTTCACCAGCGCCCTACGGGTTTCTAGGTGGCGCAGCCGGGCCGGGCAAGACAGCGGCAGGCCTGATGGAACAGTTTCACGCCTGCAATGCCTTCAACCTCGAGGACGGGCCAAAGGTTCACACGCTCAGCCTGCGCCGAACCTACCCGAAGCTCGAGGCCACCGTCATCACCCGCTTTCGTGAGCTGTTTCCGAAAGAGCTCTACTCGAAGTTCAACGAGACCAAGAGCGAGGTCATCTGGAAGAACGGGGCGACAACCAAGTTCGGCTCCATGCAGTACGACTACAACGCATGGGACTATCAAGGTCAGTGGCTTCAGATCTATTATGACGAGCTCTGCGAATTCACCTTCAAGCAGTGGATGGCGACTTCAGCCTGGAACCGCTGCCCGGTCTCGAGGCAGGTTCGCAAGTTCGGCTCAGGCAATCCGATCGGTATTGGAGCGGTGTGGGTCGAAGATGTCTTTGTGAAGCATGTGCCATGCATGGAGATGGACGCTTCGCAGAAGAAAAGCTACTGCCCCGAAGACTATCCCTACTTCGAAGCCACGTACCTCGACAATCCGGTCTATGCCAACGATCCGGTATTCCTCAAGAACCTTGAAGCCTACCCCGAGGCAATGCGCGATGCGCTGAAGTTTGCCAAGTGGGGCGCAGCAGGCGGATATTTCCGGGGCGTCTGGGATGAGAGCGTTCATGTCTTTCCGGCGCACACGCTCGAGATCAAGCCCTGGTGGAAGCAGTGGATTTCAGGCAACTGGGGATTTGCCCATCCAGCCAGCTATTACAAGCACGTCATGGACGATGAAGGCATTCTCTATACCTATGATGAGCTATTTGAGCGCGAGAAAGAGCCGGAAGAACTAGCCAAGATTCTCTCTGAATGGGCGCTTGATTCACAGGGCCAGATGCCGAAGTTTGAGAACTTTGCGCACTCCTTCGACGCCAATGCTACCAAGAAGACGGCGACGATGGGCGAAAACTCAAACTCCGTGAACAACCGGATGCTGCCCATCCTAAGAAAGCACGGCATCCCGGCACCGCACGAGTCGACGCGAGACAAGCTGGGCAGAGACACGCTGATGCGGGAAAGACTTCGCCAGAGGGTGCAATTAGGTGAGGACGCGGACGGGCATCTGATCGAGGTTCCAGCGTGGCAGATTGCTGATTCCTGCACGCAGCTACGACGCATCATTCCCATCATGAAGGCTGATGAAGTGCAGCCGGAGAAGATGGAAGCCACGCTCGACGGAACCGATTCACCGCTGCAGGGCGCCGGATATGGTTTGTATGCGATCTACGGCAAGCCGCGGGAAAAGCCAAGAGATGTGCAGTTAGCCGAAGTCTTGGCGGCGATTCAGAAGCCCGATCCCGAGATTGAGCAGACGGCAAGGGCAATGGCAGGACGCAAGTTTGATGTGAACTGGGGCAAGACGCACCAGCCAGTGAGGAGAAGTCTGAGATGGGGCAGGCCGAAGTGAAGAGGTTTTACAGGCTGCGGTATTGGCTCGCGCACAAACTCCTTGGCTTTCGCAAGTGCGAACAGATCGTCACCTATGTTGGCGACTGCCCTGAGGCTGCTGAGAAGCAAAAGGCTGTATATGAAGCCAAAATCAAGGAGATTAGGGCATCCACTCCTCAGCCCCGCCGTCGCATCGGCCTAGCTGAAATGCGCGCGCGCCGCGAAGCAGAATCTTTCAAGCCTGTCGAACATCAGGCACAAGTCACTCAAAACAACATTGCAGCCATGGAGGGCAAATAGATGCCGCTTGATTCCACAGGAACCTACCGCCACAATGATCAGTCCGCACGGCTGCACTCAGCCAAGCCGGAAAAGCCTCTTGCGCCCAAAGGCACACCCGAAGAGAAGCCGGAACCGGAAGAGCATGACGCGATTCACGAGCATCTGAAGCAGCGCCATGCTGAAACCGGCAATGCTCACTCGCACATCGAGCACCATGCCGATGGCTCGCACACCTCGCATCACATTGACGAATCCGGCGAAGTCTCAGGCCCGCATGATCACGAAAACCTCCAGGCCCTGAAACAGCACATGGATCAGTTCGCCAATGAAGAGGAAGGCGAGCAGGGCGAAGGACAGGAAGAGCCTGCGCACATGTCTGCGCTTGGCGTCTAACAATGGCTGATGCAACTCAACCCGTACCTGGGCCGCTTGCTCCGAAGCTGGGCGGGGTCCGCTTCTACTACTGCACGACCTGCGGGCAGATGTATTTCGAACTGCCTCCGGATCGTATCTGCCTTGGCTGCCACAAACAGGGCGGATTCAAACAGGTGGACATCAATAGCGTGGACGTGCGCGAAACGTTCCCCGCATAGGAGAGACAGATGGCTGCTTCAGTCAGCAATGGCATTGCTAACGCTTTCGAATTCGCCTTTGGCGTGAACGGGCAGGCTTCTCCGCTCATCCTCGCCTCGTCCAGCACAGGAACCGGCTCGCAAACCTACATCGTTGAGCTCGGCTACTCCACCACCGCAGACGGCCGCAAGATCCTGCCTCTCGTGGTCAACGGCTCACTTACCGTAGGAACGGGCGCAAACGCTGAGACCGTGGTTATCACGGCAGTGAGCGCGTCGAATCCGGCGGGGCTCAATCAATGCACATTTACGGCAACGTTTGCCAATGCGCATGGCGCGGGCGAGATCGTCTCTTCAGGCTCATATGGCCTGCAGGAAGCGGCTGTCGATCGCAAGAATGCGGGCGGCGGGCTCGTGGCTCTGACTCCGTCCTGGTTTGCTGCAGCTGGTGGCCATGCGGCAGGATTGACGGCTCTGGTAGCGTTCAAGTCGCTGTCGGTGCTCACGACCGTGCTCGATTATTCGGGCGTCCCGGGCGTGTTCAGCTACAACGCCGCGGCCGGCTCGGTCTACGCTTCGACAACCCACGTCCTTTACTAGGGGTGAGGGATGCCAAGCGTATCTCGTTCACAGCAACAGGCAATGGCCATCGCGGAACATTCGCCCGGCAAGCTCTATAAGCGCAACAGGGGCTTGCTGGGGATGTCCCATGAGCAGTTGCATGACTTTGCGTCCACGCCAACCAAGGGCCTGCCAGAGAAGAAAGAGGGCGCATTGCGTCGTCTGGCGCGTGGGATGAGGAAATGAAAGTCTGGGTCGTGACGTTTGCGTTCTGGCCCGACACTTGGGAGGTCGTTGCAGTCTACGACTCCGAAGAAAAAGCCAAAGCGAGCTTGCCGAAAAGTGGGTCTAACGATGCTGCCAAAAGCGGCTGCTACACGGTGCAGGAGTTTGAGGTTAAGTGATGAGCTTACTTACGGCTGCCAAGCGCAAGAAGATGCCTCAATCGTCATTCGCAGGTCCGGGCAGATCGTTTCCCATCTCTGACCCGACGCATGCTCGGCTCGCCATTTCGGGAGCAACCCGCTCGATGAGGGCGGGAAACATTTCGCAGTCTGAAGAAGAGCGCATCAAGGCAAAAGCGCGCGCCAAGTTGGGGAAAGGGATGCTGGGATGAGCGAAGTCGACCGCTGGAAGATTAGCCCCGAAGAGCTGGAGTCGCGCCAGAAGCTCAAGAAGGTCAAAGAGCAGATCGAAGCGCGGCCAACATCGCTCGAATGCCCTTATTGCGGAGGACTCAACGCAGAGGGCCTGCCTTTTTGCTGCGACACGCTCCGTCACGCCGTCATCGCCATCCTGACTGGCAAGCGCATGGAAAAGATTCAAGAGGCCCAATCCCGATATGTCAACTAGCCTAGTGGCGCCGGAACAGTTAGAGGCTGAAGAGCCCGAAACTGAAGAGACTGGCGAGCCATGGGAGCAGGAAGAAGGATTTCCGAACCTTCCTGAAACCAAACAAAATGTGCTCAAGGGTCTTCTGCGCTCGGCGCTGACCCGCGAAGTCTACTCGCGCCGCTCCGAAGTGATTGACGCGCGCCAGCAAAGATTCTATTCGCGCTCCATTCAATATATCTATTGGAACTGGAATACCATGATGTTTGCCCCGCTCTACCAGGGGGGCACTGGAACAGCGGCTGACCAGGAACGCTATTGCGATGTCTACGATATTTACTCGTCTTTCCTTCGCACTTTAGTCGCTGCGCTGTCGCAGAACGATGTTGGGGCGCACATGGTGCCTCGCACGGCTAAACGGACCGTCGACATCACCGCTTCGACCGTAGCAACCCAGTACAAGAGCCGTTTAGAGCAAATCAACGACATCAAGAACCTACAAATCGAAGTTGCACGGCTCATGTGTACGGATGGGCGGGTTGTCGGGATGGTTTGCGATGAAGAGGCCGACCCGCAGTACGGCTACGACGCGAATAACGAGCCTCTGAGCGCTGAAAAGCTCGAAATTGATGGCGTTTTAGAGTGGAAGGTTCCGATTACGCAGAAATCTCTCTGCGATTGGCCCTATGCGATCCAATCGCGCGAGTTTGAGACCGAATATCTGCAGGAATGCTACCCCGACGCCGTAGACGACCAGGGCGAGTCGAAAATCAAGTCAGGATCGCAGGATTCCGGCGAATCTGCCTATGAGCGCATGGCCCGCATCGGAGTTGTGCAGGGAACCAAGGTCATTACGGCCACAGGTGAGACGTGGGAGCATCTGAGCACGCGCCACATCGCCTTTTTCCGGCCCTCGTTCTATAAGAAGGCTCCGAAAGAGGAACGAGAGTGGCTGAAAGAGACGTTTCCGGAAGGAATCAAGCTGATTGTCTGTGGGGGAGCGTATTGCGAGTCCTACAACGCCTCAATGGACAAGTGGATTCGCGTGGCGCATGCCAAGCCGGGCGATGGGCAGAACCGAACCTCGCTTTTGAAGGCATTTGTGCCGATTCAGGACGCTTTCAACGACCTGATGAATCTGCGCAAGGAGATGCACGAGTACTGCATCCCCGAAAACTACATGGACAAGGATACGTACGACTTGCAGGCGCAGCAGGAGCACCGCTCTGAGCCCGGCAATACCTTGCCTGTGGTTCTGAATCCGAACGAGGACATCCGGCAAAAGATTCTCTTTGGCCAGCCTGTCCAGATCAGCCCCGACCTCATTGCGGCGATCGAATATCTATCCGGAGAACTGGCGCAACTCGTTACCGCGGCCCTTCCGTCTCTCATGGGCTCGGGGGATGAGCACAACGAGACCAAGGGCGGCATTCAGATCATGCGCGAACAGGCGCTTGGTCAGATGGGCATCGCGTGGGGAGCCAGTCAATGGTTTTTGGCCCAGCTAGAAGAACTTGCTATCAAGCGCTGCGGCGAAAAGGCTAAAGACCAAGGCACAAAGCTGGCAATCAAGGTGCCTGGCGGCGCGCTCGAACCTGATTCGGTGCGCGAGATCGATACCGCTGACCTGAATGCAGGAGATTTCTACGCCGAGGTTGACGTTTCGTTTCCGGATACGCGCTCAGCAAAGAGAGCAGTGCTGATGAGCATGATCCAGTTGGCCGAAAAGGTTCCTGCTCTACAGGCAATCGTCTCGCTGCCCGAAAATCAGGAATTGCTCAAAGAGAACACCGATACTGATCTCGAGATTCCCGGCGCAGATGCACGCATTCAGCAGTTGCGGGAAATCGAGGAATTACTGAAGACCGGCCCGCAGATCCCGACCCCTCAACAGGCTTTGCAAGCCATGGCGCAGAAGATTCAGCAGGGCATGGCACAAGGTATGCCCGAACCTCCTCCACCGACGCCGCAGATCATCCAGCAAGTTCAACAGCAAATGGCTCAGCCGACCGTGCCGATCGATCCTGAGTGGGATTTCCATCAGTTCCACATCGAAGTGATTCAGGACTGGTTAGCGTCCGACCAATGCAATCAGGAGAAGGAAAAAGGCAATCTGCCCGGCATTGAGAATGTGAAGCTGCATGGCATGGCACACAAGCAGGCGATGCAGGCCCAGCAAGCGGCTCCGCAGAACAAACCTCCTTCCGTTTCGATCAACTACAAAGATCTGACACCCGGAGGCAAGTTGCAGGCCGCAGCAGAAGCAGGGATCAAAGAGGCACCCGCAGAGGTGGCCGCAGCAGAGATGCAGGAGCAGCAAAAACCACCGCAAGGAGCACCCGTAAATGCCAGAGCTTGAAGGCGCAGTCGCAGAGGCCCCAGTTGAATCATCCGTTTCCGCCGATCAGGGCGCAGTCCAAGAGTCAGCGGCCCCAGCCGAGGTTGAAACACAGGGAACCGAGACTCAGACCGAAACCGAAGGGCAATCTCAAGAACAGCCGGCGACGGGGAAATTCGATGCTGCCGGGCTGATCAAAGACCCGCAGAAGCGCGAAGCCCTCAAATCGCTCGATCCCTCGTTGCCCGGGTTTATCCGCGATGCGGTGTGGTCGAAAAAGCAGGCCGATGCGGCGGGAGGGCTAGCTTCGCTGCTCGAGACGCACAAGTTTGTCTCTGAAATCGGCGGCCGTGAGTTTGTCGAGCAGGCAAAGACGGAAATCAGCGAATGGAACGCACTCGACCAGGCCTTTACCGAGGGAAAACCAGATTTCGTCAAGCAGATTGCGCAGGGCGATCCGGAAGCCTTTGAAAAGATGGTTCCTTTTGCGATTCAGGAGCTTGCCAGCGTAGCCCCTGAGCAATATCAGCACATCATGGCCCGGGTGATGGTCAACACGTTTGACGGGGCGGGCATCACTAATGGCCTCCGCGGCCTTCTGCAAAACGTCGACGAGGCGGTAAAACCTCAGGTTCAAGCGTTCATCGACTGGGTTGAATCTTTCCGGCAGACGGCTTCGAAGATTCCCGAAAAGAAGATTGATCCGGAGCGCCAGAAGTTCGATCAGGAACGACAGCAGTTTGCGCAGAAGCAAGCCGAAATGCTTGTCAAATCGGTCGATGCAGACTCGATCCGGCATAGAGACTCGGTCATTGCAAGGGAAATCAAGCCCTTTGGCGATTGGGATACGATGGACGGCGATCGCAAGGGCGCAGTAGCTTCTTGGATCTCGCAGCGGATCGGTAAGCAGCTCCAGGCCGACAAAGGCTTTCTCAACCGGCGCGACACACTCATTGCGAATGGCGATCGGGAAGGACTGGCCAAACTCGAGCAGGCGAAGTTAGATGAACTGGTTCCGAAACTCGTCCCGTCCGCGGCGAAGGTCTTTGGCGTGACCAAAGCGGCTGGAAAGACGCAGGAGAAGGCCAAACCTGGCGTGGTAGCCGCCAAGCCGAAAGGCGTAACCGTTCTTTCGAAGGCTCCCTCTGCCGATCAGATTGACCGCTTCAAGACCAAGCCTGAGGACATTTTCAAGAATCAGGCAGTGCTCAAGAACGGCACCCGCGTGCAATGGGCTTGATATAACATTTGACAGCCTGTTGTATACTCATTTCGATAACCCCAAGCAGTTCACCAGAGTCAATAGCCCGGGATGCAACCCCTGACAAAGCTGCGAAGACTTACGGCACTGTAGACGGGTTACAAAAGACAATCGCATAGCGGCGACACAGCACAACAATGCTGGCCCTCCGGGGCAAACTTGGACGCGAGGCGATGAATCCTGAAGAGGTTTCATCATGGCCCAAGGTACTGTTGCCCAGACCTTTGCGCTGCAGCACGAAAAAGTGCGCCCGCAACTGAGTCTCCTGTATCAACTCGACGCAACTCTCTGGAACGAAATCAAGTCCCGCACGGACATTGAAGTCGTCTCCTCGCGCCCCACCCGCGTTCCTCTGGAATTGCTGGCGGGCGGCACCTTCACCTCTGGTAACCCGGATGGCGGCGATCTCGGCACCGGCTCTGCGCCGATTACCGATTTCATGACGCTGGTTCCGACCTACTTTTTCCAGTGCAGTCAATGGACGAAGCAGGCCGAAATCTCGACCAACACTGACCAGAAGGCCATTGAAGACTACTCCAAGCTGCTCATGAAGCGGGCCATGGAGAACTTCAACACCTACATGGAAGCGGTGTTCACGCAGGGTGACGGCTCGAACACCCTGGATACAGTGGCCACAACCGCTGTGGTTGGCGCGAATTCCATCGTCGTCAACAATGCGAACCAGTTCCAGGATCAGCAGCCGATCGACATCTGGACCGCCATCAACGGCACATTTGTTGAGACGGTTACGGTGCAGTCCGTCGACGCAGCCAACAAAACCCTGTGGCTTGCGTCTCCGCTCACCGTACAGGCGACGGCAGGTTACGTTCTGCTCGTTTCCGGCTCGGCAGGCGTCTCGAACTCGGGACTGTTTGGCCTCTTCACCTATGCGGTGTCGACCAACACCGGAACGGTGGCCGGGCTCTCCCGCGCAGCCTACCCCGGCAAGCTGATCATGCCCCATGTCGACGGTGGCAGCCTGACTCTGACCCAGTCTGAAGCACGGAGACTGACCGGCCAGATGAAGATTGCACTCGGCGCCATGAAGGCTGTGGAGCTTGATCTGCAATTCAACATGGGTCCGGACATGCTGGCGGCATGGGAAAACACCGGCATCGCGGTTTCCCAGGTCATCCAGAACCAGCTCACAGGCGACTCCTCGCAGGACATGCTGAAAAAGCACACGCCGAAAACCTTCATGGGCTACCCCATCGTAGGCAACGGCGAGGGCAACATCCATGCCAAGCAGGGTCGAATCGACGGCATCGCGCTGAAGACGTATTTCCGCTGCGAGAACCAGCCCATCGATTACTACGAGGTTGGTGGCCAGACCATCTTCCCGGCATACGGGGCTTCGGGTGGTTTGAAATCCAGCTCGTTCTTCTACCTGTGGACGGGCGTTCAAGTTGGCAACGAGAACGTGCGCGCCGGCTGCTTCATGGACAACATCGCAGTGCCAACGGGGTACTAGTGAGAACACCGCAGTTGCTTCCGACAGTTCCGATGGAGCGGTACGGCCTGAATCCGTATGGCAAGCCGCTCTATCGGGTTGTCTGGTCCGACTCTCGAACCTATCTTCTCGGCGGTAACTGGGAGGGCGGATCGTTCGAAGTCCGCGAAACCAATCTCTACGAGGATCATGCATGGATTCTCGAAAAGTGGCAGTCGGCAGAGCAATTCGCAGGAAGCCGCGAAGCGTGGGACCAAAAAGAAAGAGACCCGAACACTCCTTCTCTTGGCCCATATCCCACCGAAGGCGAGTACGTTTTCGCATACCGCTTTCCTTTCGAGCCTACCGATTCGATGATCTCAATCTGGATTCGAGCCAATAACGGCACGCTGGCCATGTCCGAGCGCGATCGCAAAGAAGCTCTCATGGCGCCGCTGCTCGGAAGACAAAAAGCCAATCATCAGCGCATCGATGACATCTTCGAAGACTCTCAACCTGCTTTCCGGTATTCGGACGCGATGGTCTCGGCAGTCTCGAACGGCAACGTGATTCACAGAAAGCCCAGCAAAAGAATTAAGGACGTGTATTTCCGGCTCGGAGCAGAGGACTTAGGGCTGCCTATGAGCGATAACGCATTCTTCACAGGAGAAGCGAATGGCCACCGTAACACTCGATGAAGCCCGTAAAGCGGTAGCGGCAGAAGCTAAGAACCGCAATCGCAAGATCGTTGAGCAGGTTCCGCAGATGATTGCGAACCTCGCCAAAGAGAAGACCATTTACATCTTCAATGTCGGTCCGACCATGCACCAGCGTCAGTTGGGATCACTCGGAACCTTCACTGTTCAAGCCTGTCCGGAAGGTGCGGAAGTGTCCCCTCCGCTCAAGATTGAAGGCGTAATTCTCGAGCGCATCGCGACGGACATGGACAAGATGGCCAACCGCTACGAAGAGGGTTTGGACATTGCGAACGACATCATGTTCATCGGCCGCGGCTACACGCCGGATCTCAACAAGGAAAACTGGGGCCTGTTCATCTCCGAAACCGCGAATGCTTCGAAGGCACAGATTCGCGCGGCCAAAGAAAAACTCCTGAAGACTTACGGACGCCTGGTTACAGACGCAGACAATCTCGAGCGCGCAAACAAGCGAAGCGATATCGGGGAAATTCATCGCGTGGCCGGCAGAGCGTTGGGCGTAGTCAAGCCGTGGCTTGCCGAAACACCGCGCGAAGCCGGAAACTGCCCAGCCTGCCAGAAGATGATCGACATCGAAACCGTCAAATGCCCACATTGCCAGGCGATTCTCGACTGGGATCGCGCCAAAGACTTCTACCCCACCGAATACAACGCCTGGAAGGCTGCACAAGCCAAGTAGGAGCCTATGCCCGTCATCCCGCCTCCCGCTGGTGCGCTACCGCTCGACACAGCGGACACGGTTCTCAATTTCGCCCGGGCAAGGATCAACGACGCCATCACCGGCATTTCCGGCAACCTGCTTTCGGATTCACAGCCATACACGTTTGTTCTGCTGAATGCGGCGTTCCGGCATTTGCAGGAGGACTTGGCTAATGCAGGGAACCCGGCCTTCATCAATGAAGCCGTAATCCTGAATCTGCCCGTCGTGGCTTTGACCGATCCTTCAGTGCAAGTATGGATGTCCTGCCAGTATTTCTTCGACGGCTCGAGCTACTACAACGATCCCCTGGCTCCTTTACTTCCGTTTGATTGCATTCTCCCTTTGCGTCTCTGGGAGCGGCAATCGAACACGCAGCAGGTCTTCTCTGAGATGCAGCCCGTTAATGATGGGTTGCCCGACAACGTAAAGACCAATTATCTCGGTCTCTGGGACTGGCGCCAGAACGCTATTTACATGCCCGGGGCGCTTATTCAGAAAGATTTGCGAGTCCGGTATGCAAGTTACCTGCCTGACATCGCTTCGGATGGAACGGCTTTGGTCCCGATTATCCGCTGTGCTGATGCGCTGGCGAATTACGTGGCAGCGGAGTTTTGCATGTCCCGCGGTGCTCCGGATGCGGCGGCGCAGGCAGGAAGTTTTCTCACCATGGGGCAGCAATCAATGAAACGCATGACAAACCGCGATGCGCGGCGTGAACAGCGCGGCAACCATCGGCGCAGAGGCTATTCCAACGGCCGACACGGCGGATGGGGAATTCAATAGGAGAACGCTATGGGTTTGGTGGCGACAGCAAAAAGCGTTGATTTCACCGGCAATCATTTCGTGGTGCGCGGAACCATCGCGATCTCGGGCAGCGTTCCTGCTACCGGGCATGGCGATGTGCTCTCTTTTGTGAACATCTCTGGGCCGCCGATCCCCTCAAGCGCAGTACCGGATGACGTGAGGATCTACGAAACGACCGCAGCTGGCACTTCGGCCTCTGGCCTCTCGTTCACGTTTTCACCGGGAACCACGCAGGCCAATGGGAAAGTGCAGGTCTTTGCGACGTATGGAACCGAGGCGGGCAACGTAACATACGCCTCTCTCGGTGTGACAGCCCTCAGCTTCACAGCCTGCTTCTCCAAGAATCCTGTCTAGGGGCTGATGGGTGGCGACAGTTGACCAGACTTCCATCGACGTGCCGCTGTCCCTATTTTCCTCTCTGAATACGGAGCTTTCGCCTCCCGACCTGCCAGAAGGAATTAGCCCGGACAATGGCGACGTGGTGTATCTTCCTGGCTCTGTCTCTACGAGGCCGGGCACCAGCCGCGTTTTTGTTTCCGACCTTCGCGCGACGACACGGATTGCGTATGAAAAGAGTTACGTTCAGCCCACCGGGGTTCCGCAGAACCTCTATCTGACCAGCGACGGGCGGCTTTACGTTGAATACGTCGCGATTACTCCGAACGTGGCCACGCTGATCTATACGTCGACAGCGTCCATGGCTTCCTCGGTCACAGCGTTTGGGCGCGAATACATTGCACTGTCGGACGGCAAGCACGGCGCGGACATTCCTCTCCAGTGGGATGGGAAACAGCTTACCCGGGTAACGCAGGACGGGCCCGGCATTGCTCCTTCGGTTAGAAGCATTGCTCTTCCCTCAGTGCAGATGGCGGTCAACACTTCGCCTCTCACTGGTGTGATTCGGGCGACTCCGGTAAATCCGACGACCGTAGGGCCTCCGGGGCATTCCTATGTGCTTTACATGGCCCTGTTTGTCCAGGTGGTTTCGAGCTCTGGAATTGTGACGGGGCAAAGGGTCACGATCGCAGGAAACACGTTCTGGAACGGGACTTTCACCGTTCAGACGGTTGTTGATTCGACGCACGTGCAGTTGTGGAATTCGACCACGCTGAACACAGTAGGAACCAATGGCGTGATGACGATCGGCGCGGCTACAACGCTGGTCCGGACCAACAACTCAGTAGCCTGCGCAACAGTTTCAGCACACAACCTGCAAGTCGGTTATCAGGCGCAAATCTCAGGCATTCCTGCTTCGGTTGTTGGAACTATCGCAACCATCGTTCTGAACAACAGCGACCAGCCCGGCGTGGCCATCGTGACGACTTCTGCACCGCACGGATTATTGCCAAACAACATCATCAATATCTCAGGCGTCAATCCGGCTTCGGTTGGGGGAGGGATCACCAATATAGCACTTTCGGGCGATGTAGTAACAGTCACCACGGCAAGCGCGCATGGGTTGCAGATCGGATCAGTCGTCAACGTCACCCCGGTTACGAATTCAAAACTCTCTGGCCAGTGGTTAGTGACCACCGTTCCCACAACGACGAAGTTTACTTACGCCTTCATCGATACCGACATTCCTTCAGGCGCCGATACCGGCACAGTGACCTATGTCTGGCCGCTCGCAAACGTCAATCCGGAACTAAATTATTTCACCGTTCTGACCGCTCCAACCGCAACGTCCTTCACGATCGGGCTGAGTTATACGGATGGATCGTGGACAGGCGGAACCATCACCTTTGCGTGGGATGGGATCTTCTACGTTACCGCGGTCCTTTCTGCAACGACCTTCACCTATCAGCAGTACGGGCCGGATGCCTCTACCACGGCAGTAGGAACTGTCACTCCATACGGACAAGCCACTCCAGGCATTCATCAGGCTCAGCAATGCTTTCTCCTGAACTCGGGAGCCATCACCGCGCCGGGGCCTCCGTCGACATTCGTCATGAATGGCGGGCAGTACCTTTCCGTCACGGATTTGGCCATAGGATCATCCAATGTGGCCGGGCGCATCCTGCTTTTTACGGGGGCAGGCGGCGCTTATTTTTTCTACATTCCGCAGCCCGCACAGGTGAATGGTTTAACCGTTTCGACTTCGACACAGATCAACGACAATACGACGACTTCAGTTCTGCTCGACTTCTCCGACGCCACGCTCTACGCAGCAACCGCCTGTTCGATTCCGGGCAATAATCTCGCTGCGCAAGTTGTTCTAGGTCCGTGCGCAGGCTTCTTTACCTACGCTTCACGTTTGCAAGCGTGGGGCGAATACAACAAGGTCCAGAACTTCCTGAACATGGGCTTTGAAGGCGGCTACGCACCATCCAATCCCAATCTCCCTCTGGGCTGGACGGTCGGAGCCTCGGGATCGGGAGGAACTCTAGCCCCGACGATCATTCCCGGGTTTACGTATCAAGTTACCGCAGCGGCCGCGGGGAATTTCGGGGAACTCTTTCAGAATGCCTACCAGGATGCGTATGGAACTCCGATTCTGCTCGCGAATACGCAATACTCCGCGCGCTTCCTGACACGAACTGTTTCGGGCTCGGGAAGCCTGGTTTTCACGATCTCTTCGGCGTCGACGGGATTTATCAGCACCGCAACGATTGCCTTGGGTGGTCCGGTCGGGGATTGGGATTTGCTCCCTCTAACTTTACCTACCCCGGCCTCGATCCCACAGGACATGATCATCGATTTCTACATCGTGGCCAATGTCGGAGGCGTGGTTGCGCAGATTGACGAAATCGAGCTGATTTATACCGATCAGCCCTACTTGGATCACCAGGAAAGAATCAGCTACGTCGACAACCCGGAAGGCTTTGATGGATTGACGGGAGTGCTAGGCCCTGAAGACGATCTGACACCCATCATGAACCACGGCGTGCTTCGGAACACGCTTTACATCGTCACCGGGAATGCAGTCCACGAGACCAACGACAACGGCTCGACAGAGCCGAGCGGCTGGAATGTTGAGGAAGTCGACGACGAATGTGGGGCCTGGTCGATTGCTTCGGTAGCAAGAAATCCGCAGGGAATCGGCTCAGCCGGAAAAGGCTTCATGGCATGGAGCGGGCCGGATGGAGCGCATGTCTTTACCGGCAGAAATCCGGAGAAGTGCTCGCAGGAAATCCAGTCTCTCTGGAATGCGATGGATACTTCGAATGCTCAGTTGGCCTGGACCAAGAATGACCAGATCAATAAAAGGCTTTACTTCGGGGTTCCGCTATCGGTCCCGGTTCCTCCACCTCCGCACACCATCACTGTGATGCAGGTTCTGGTCCTCGATTACAGAAATCTTTCGACCGATCAGATTGGGTCGTTGCCTCCAGTCCGGATTTCGTTTACCGGCAAGATGATTGCTTCCGATCTGACGCGGAAATGGACCAAGTGGACGATTAACGCCTTCTGCGGCGAGATCATGTACCGCTCAGCCACAGACATGGAAATGACGTTCGGAGGCACGACATCAGCAAACAACGCGCAGGCCTGGACGCTCGATAGCGGAAAGTTCTCCGACGACGACACCGCGACAGAGATCATTCCGGCCTACTACACGACTTACTTTTTCGTCGGTCATGAGCAAGAGCAAGCTCTGCAGCTCGGATCGCACAGAAAGCAGTACGACTATCTGACGATGTTTGTGCCGGGCATCGGAACCATTGCCGCTACGCCGTTGCTTTGCTCCCTTTCGAACTCTCTACCGCCCACTCCGAACATCGCGCTTGATTCGAATCCCGGCAAAGACATGGAAGTCGATGTTAATGCAATTACCAGCCGTTGCGCGTTCCGCATCTCCGCAACGCCTTTTCTCGGGCAGACAGACAGTTATTTCAGCCTGCAAAAGCTAGTCGTGAACATGAAGAAGGCTCCATGGCAGTGGGTGCGTGGAACCAATTCAGGGAGCGCTTAATGGCTGAGCACGTGAAGAACCATGCGGCCCTGAACCAACAGTTTGGCCATCTGCTGACACAGGCTTTTGACGATGTGGTGCAGAGAATCCGCAACATCGGCCAGCAGACCAACGCTCAGCCCAGCGCGCAGGAAACCCCAGCCCCACCCGCTCCAGACGAGCTCAGAGTTGCAGCGGGGGGAGGGGTAGTTCATCTCCAGGCCGTTCACTATGCGCCGATCTATCGCGGGATTACTTATCACTTCCACGCAGCTTCATTGACCGATCCTTCTTTCTCTTCGCCGGTAACGCTCTATAGCGGGCCGAATCGTGATGTGAGGATTCCGGTCGGGACTGCGCCGATGCATTACGCCGTGACGTGCGACTACCAGACCTCAGGGTCTTCGCCGGTCACTTACCACACGGCAGGTGGAATCAGCCCAAAAGCAGTTGCAGCGATCGGCTCGGAACAGCCTCCGCTTCCTCCCGGGCAGGGAAGCGGAACAGGGTTTCCCGGGCAGATCAGCGGGTACGGGCCTATCCCTTATCGCGGTTCGATTCCGCCGAGGAGGTCCTGAAATTGGAGAGTCTCCGGAGAGCGGACCTAATTCCGGACAAAGTTAGGTCACTGCAATATGCCATGAAAACAAAGGGGTTGCGATCTTATTTTTGTCCGGAATTAATTCCGGACATTTGCGGACTCTCCGGAGAGTGGGTGGAGAGATGATCATCCGCCAGATCAGGCCATCGGACCACGAAGCGCTGAAACAGTTACACGCGAAGACGCCGCAGAAATACGAGATTCCGGACTTTGACGGCAAGAACTTCATTCTCGGACTCGTGGCTGTGGATGAGCAGGACAGACCGAGAGTGTTGCTTTGTTTCCGCCGCACCGCAGAGGCCTATGTGGTCGTTGATCACGAGTTTGATGTGCCGGCCTTCCGGCTGCTTGCTTTGAGTGAATTGGTCGAAGCAGCCAAGCCGGTAATGGGGTGTCTGGGATACGAAGATGCGTTCGGGACCATCGGGCCGGATGTGCCACGCAGTTACATTCGCCGTCTCGTGCGGATGGGTTGCCAGGTGTTGGATTGGACATTTGTACGGATGTGGAAGGAGTAGGGCATGGGCGGAGGCGGTACAAGAAAAGACGCATTCCAGAATTGGGGGACAGGAAACGCCCTGTCGAACCAGTACAACTCGCAGGCCCTCGGCATAAGTTCCGCCCTGACACCGACACTCACGGCGCAAGCCATCAACCCTCAAGGCTTCAACCCGACAACGATGGGCCAGATGAGAACTTCGGCGGAGCAATCCGCTGGAGGGTCAAACGCCGGGATTGCAGGACAGGCCGGATTGAGGGCCGCGAGAACACGGAACATCGGTTCAGGGCAAGCCGCTACCGCACAAGCAGGACGACAGGCTTCCGAAAACCTTTCCCAGGTAGACACCGGAATCGAATCACAGAACGCAAAACTCAAAGCCAATCAACAGCAGGAAGGCTTGTCCGGACTGGGCAAGCTCTATGGCGAAGACGTGGGCGCAGGAATGAATGCACTCGGCCTCTCTAACGAAGCGCTGAAATACACGGAATACAGGCCGTGGCAGGACACGCTGAACGAAGCGCTAAAGGCAGGCGGCCAAGTTGGCGCAGCGGCCATGGCTGGAGGGTAAGGGATGGATTTGGGCACGGACTACCTTAATCCCGATGAAGCTCTGAAGCAGGCGGCTCTGGCATGGCGGCCCGGGCAACCTGCCATCGCTCCCTACCAGGCGCAAGGCGCGGCCGCAGGCTTAAATCTTCCTCCAGTGGGCGGGAAGCTGGGCGCGCCCCCTGCAGAACCTCAGGCGATGCCAGCGGGGAACCCTGTTCAGCTTCCATCTTCTCCGCAGCCAAAGGTGATTGCACCACGTGGAACAATCCAAGGCGATGAAGCCGAGAGAACGCGCCTGCTGGACACAGGAAGCGGTATCTCCCAGATTTCCAGCAAGATTCAAAACTCAGGCTTCGGCCAGAATCACCCTCTGCTGTCGAAGATTCTAGGTGGGGCTGCGCAAGGCGTCGCAACACTCGGAGATGTTGGGCTTTCCACGCTCCTGCCTGCGGCCGCGATCAACCTCCCCGGCACACAATACCACCATCAAGCCCTCGTAAATCATGCCAGCGGTGCTGTCGCACAGGATGAAGCCAATGCGGAGAAGGAAGCGCAGACGGCACAGGCGACTGCAAATGCCGGACACCTCAACGCGGAAACTCCAGAGATTGCGCCAAACGCGCTGAGTACTCGCAATTATCAAGGGGCGCAAACCCGTCATCTGAACGATGAATCAGAAGACCTCGAAAACCCACAGCCTACCTACTCAATCCACGACACCGAAGATGGGCCGTTGTTTGTTAATAACGAGACCGGCACAGCGCAGCACCTCTCTGTTGACGGAGTCCCAGTAGGCCCGAAGCTGAAGCTTACCCAATCGCAACCGATCATGGGTCCGGATAACAAACCGCATACCTACATGATCGACGAAAAGGGAAACAAGGTTGCTGATCTGGGCGTGCACTACGAACGGCCCCAAGTTACCAACAACTTCGAAAATCGCGAAGGGGATAAGGGGCGCGCGCTTCTCGACAAGGCAGAGGCCGCCTACCGTCAGGCGCAGCAAGGCGCAAACGGGATGAAGGCCATGATTGATGACGCTCTCTCTGGTGGCAAGATGAGCGCTCGCATGCTGCCCCTCGAGGGGGCGCTAGAGATCACGACAGCCAATGGCGTCCATCGCATCAACCGCACAGAAGTGGACCAGTATGCAGGCGGCGGCAACGCGTTCGACCGGCTTGCAGGGTTGCTTCAGGGCACTACTTCTGGTGTCCCATTCACACCCGAAATCTTAAAAAGTATGAAACACCTTACCGACATTCAGGAACGCGGTGCATACGACACATACAAAGGAGCTTTTGATAGCGCAACCAAGCGCTATGGCCTGAAGGATGAGCAGCCCTTGAACGGGCCAGCCCCAGAAACGCGTGAATATAACGGCCACACCTACGAGAAGGGAGCAGACGGACAATGGCACCTCCAGCAAAAGCCGCAGTAAAGCCACCCGATACACTCCCGGCAGGTTTCTTCGATGATCATCAACCTGCAAACGGGTCTGCTCCATCAACATTGCCGCCTGATTTCTTCGATAAGGAAGACTCTACATCACAGCAACAACCATCGCTCATCCAGCGCGGCCAGAACTACTTCGACAAGTTGAGTGAGGTTCAGCCTCACCACATGCCGACAAGTCTCAAGGATCTCGGCGGCGAAGCGCTCAAGGGAATCGGAAACATTGGCGGCGCTGGAATCGGATTGCTCACCCCGCTCGTGCATCCGATCGATACAGCAAAGTCAATCATTGGCACAGAAGCCAACCCTTTCGGCGGCTTGAAAGAAGCCAAAGATTTGGTCTCTCACCCGCTAGAAACAGCGGAAACGCTCGTTGGGCAGGGCGGCGCGGCTGAACTTGCCGGGGCAGGATTGAAGCCTATTGCCGGGCGCACCGGGGAATTTCTCAAGAACAAGGGCGCGCAGAACATCGACCGCACGGCTGGCTCACTGCAGGCTGATTTTAAGCACGGCGCAGAGCCGGGGCGCGGCTATTTGGAGGGCGGTGGAACTCCTGCCATCAGCATGAAAAGCCTCTCCAAGAAAGCTGGGGTGGTTGCTCAAAACGCGGGCCAAGGCTTGCAAAAGGCATATACAGCCGCAGATGCAACCGGCACGAAAATCCCCGCAGAGAGTGTGCTCAAGACGAGCTTAGAGCCGATTGATGAATTGCGCTCGCAGGCTGAAGGTTTCGGCGGATCAGGTATTCCAAGCACCGTCGCAGAGTACGAAAAGAGGCTTTATCCACCAATCGCCGCAGCCGAAGCGCGCGGAGGATATACCCCGACAGAACTCTGGAATGACCGGAAGAACATGGCGGCGAATACTCGTTGGAACGATCCGACCATGTTTGATCTGAACTCCGTGCGCCAGCAGACAGTTGGAGGCATCGGCGGGTTATTGACCGATGCAGTACCGGAGTCCAAAAAGCTCAATCGCATTTACCAGGGTTCCAGCAATCTATCCGCCCGCGCTGGCCTGAGAGCACAGACCGGAAGTACGCCCCTTTCGACCCTAGGTCGCAAGGGAGCCGAAATGCTGATTGGCAACAGCGCAGCCGGTCCGCTTGGAGCTGTAGCGCCGCTGGTAATCGATTCCCCGCTCGTTAAGACGGGCGCTGGATACGGGATGTTCAAAGCGGGCCAATCACTTCCAGCGGTCGCGGCGGGAGCGCCACCCGTCCTCGCTGGGGCCGGGACCCTGCGCCGGATCAACAAAAAACAGCCAGACGAGGAACCCGATGAGAAGTAGAGCCACAACCCACATGCGCCACAGTGTACGCCTGATTACGCCGGTGTTGGCAATATTTTTCTTCGCGTTGCCGGTCTTCGGCCAAGCCGTCCGCATCGATATTCCCCTCCAGACCTACGGCCCCAACGTGCCCACCTCAGGCGGACCGCAGCCTCAGGCGCTCTGGATTGCCAACGCGGTTGTCTCGCTCTGCACGCACCCCTCCGCTTCAATCGGAGCCTGCCAAAGCGCACCGATTACCACTTACACCGATGCGACCGGCGGAACGTCCTGCCCGGCCAATAAGCAACTCGTCCAGTTACCCGGTACGACTTGCACCGCCAAAGCAGGGACGGCGGGAAATGTGGGTTTCTGGTACTCAGGCGGACTCATTGATTACTGGGTGCAGGGGCCTTACGGAACGTACGGGCCTTACTCCATCTCAGGCGGAAATGGCGGCGGGGGAGGGGGAAGCCCGTTTCCTCCATCCTTCTCGGTGCAGGCGGCCAACTCCCCGACTACCGGGTTTGTGAGCGATCCGAACATCAAGGTCGACACCACGAACCACATCCTGATTGCGCAGAACGAAAACGGCTCGAACAACAAGGTCATCAACGTAACTGCGCCTCCCTACAACGCCACGGGCGATTGCTCGACCGACGACCACAACGCGATCCAGGCAGCGATCAACGCAGCCTATGCAACAAGCCCTTCAGCGCAAGTCTATTTCCCCAAGCCTCCAGGCGGATGCTATCTCACCAGCACCCTGACATGGCTCGGAGTCTCGCTCGATGGCCCTCCTTCGGGACAGGGCTATGCGACGGGCGGAATGATTGCGCAGCTCCGCTCTAAGCCCGGGCAAGACCTCTTCAACGTTCCCGATGTGGACGATGTCGCGATCCAGAATCCTCTGACCGGCTTCACGATTAGCAACCTTGACCTCGTGGTTGATGACTCGGTCGACGCTTCGGCGTCGCATCCCTTCCGCTTAGTCGGACGCACCTGCACCGATGTGACTGCAACTGCAAGCAGTGCAGCCATCACTTCGGCGACGAATCACTGCGTATTCAGCGCCGGTGACGTAGGGCAGGCAATCACGGTTGCGGGCGCGGGCGCAGCGGGCGCCACGCTGACAACGACCATCGCCTCGGTGCAATCTCTAACGCAAGCGACCCTCACGACGCCGGCCTCGACCACGGTCACCAATGCGACCACGTACATCTCGGTTGCAGGAATCAGCGCGACCCAATCTGTTGGGAACTGCGCTCTCGCGTGGGATAACCGGGACGCCAACACCGCGAACTGGCTCACGCCGCAGTCTTCAGGGAACGGGATGCTCTACGCGGTGTGGCGCGATGTGAACGTGCGCAGCCTCTCGACGCACAACCTGAATCACTCGTGCGGATTCTTCCTCCAGGGCCAAGCGAGTCCTTACGGAACGGTCTGGGACAACGTCAACATTCAGCGCCTTGCTTTCGGGTTCCTCGAGGTTCCGTTTGTCCAGAACAGCGGCGCGGGCGCAGGAATTGGGGGAGATTTCAATAAGTGGATTCACGCCAAGTGGGACTCCACTTTTCCGTTCATCTTCTATGACGGCAATCAAAGCGCTTTGCAGGAAATTCAGATCGGCTCAACTAATGGCGTGCAGATTTTAGATGCATGGACGCCGGTCGAATATCAAGCCTCTCTCTGGAACATCGAAATCCCAGAAATCGAGCTTGCAACCAACATCGCTTTTCGTCTCGAGGGATTCGACCACACCGTCATCAACAGCGAAATCGGAGATGCCAGCGGAACTACCTTCTGGGATGCGAACGATAGCCGATGCATTAGCTGCATTGCCATCGGCACGCTGAATGTGAACGGGTATCTGAACGACATTACGCTGGTCGACGCCATTGACCAGGTCACGATCAACAACAACGGATTGAACGATGTTCACGGTAGGCGCATGTACAACCCCTTCGGTGGGGTGCAGTCTTCCCGCCAGACCGCTCTCTCCTTTCAGCGCCCATGGGATGTAGCGACCAAGACGGCTGATTTCCTCTTTCGCGGGTTAGGCGCAACGCCCTACAACTCCGACCTCGACCTCTGGTACTGGCCGCAGGACATGCTTACCAACGGTACGGGGAGCGGAGTGGTCACCGCCGATACTGCGTCAGAATCCGGCTACAACATCAGCGTCGGCAACTCGGGAAACATTACTTACATGACCAGTTTCAACGCCCTTGGTAATGGAGCGTGGGCGATTGGAACCGCAACTATCCCGGCTGCCAAGGTCAACCTGATTCTGCGTCTCAAGTGCGACACCCCACAAAATATCGCCGTGACGTTCAACGTGGTCAACAACATCACGCACATCGGAACTACGGTTGCGAATAACGCTTCCTATGCCTGCGGATCAACCTATTCGACACTCGTTCTCGCGGCTGATTTGAGCAGCTTCAACAGCAATTACAGTCCCTCAATCAACATGAATGTCTCACCCGGCCTGGTACGAGTGGCGTGGATGTCTTTGCAGCCGTGGGACGGGTCTTCCTTTACCACCGGCACTGCGGAGGCAGGTACGGTTCAGGCCGATACGCAGGCGACGGTTGGCAAGCTGACCTCGAGCGGAAACATCAACATTGTTCCTCTAGGCAATCCTGCCATCAGCACGGCTGCCCCGGCTGCGACAGGCGGAACGCTCCTTCATTCGACGACCTATTACTACAAGGTCACGGCCATCAACGCGTGTGGAGAAAGTCTCTGGACAAATGAGGCCTTTCCGACCACCGGAACCGGGCCTGACACCTACACCATCACGCTCGGATGGGCTCCGATCTTCGGCGCAACAGGATACAAGGTCTACGGGCGAGTGGCGACAGTTGAGCAGTTCATCGCCAATGTTTCAGTGTCTCCAACAGCCACAAGCTACAGCTACACAGACAACGGCTCAATCACCCCGTCCGGAGCTCTGCCCTCTTCCAACACCACGCAGTGCAATTTCCAGCTTAACGGCGTCAATCTCGTAACGGGCGGTGGATTGTCAGGCATGACGGCGGGGCAGGTGCCCATTGCCGCCACGGCATCTACCGTTACCTCGAGCAAGGCGCTCGGATCGGCTGCAAACAACATCCCTGTGCTCGATGGAAGCGGATTGCTTGCCTCGTCCGAGATTCCGAACAATGCAGCCACCACAACAGGAGATGCAGCGGGGATCACAGGTGGAGTGCTCGGGTCGGTTCCTTATCAGAGCGCTCCGGGTGTCACGGGATTCGTAGCGCCGAACACGTCTGTAACGATTCTCTGCCTGACGGAACAGGGAACTGGCACGGTAGGCGCTGCTCCGGTATTTGGCTCTTGTTCAGGCTCAACGTCAGTTGCGTTCTCAGCAATCACCGGATCGACCAATACAAGCGCTGCGATGTTAGTTGGAACCGGGGCAAGCCTCGACTTCACCGGCTCTGGAACCATCGACGCGAACAAGATCAACGCTGCTGTGGTCCCGACATCGGCCACCATCGTAGGGACGAATGGGAGCAAGCAGCTTGTAGACGCCTCATCAGCAACGCTGACCAACAACACAAGCGGTAACGCTGCTACAGCAACCGCGCTTGCCGCGGCTCCTTTCAACTGCGCTACAGGTCTAGCTCCGACAGGTGTCGACGCCTCTGGCATAGCTAGAAACTGCACAGCCTACGTGCAGACCATCTGTAGCGGACAAATCGCACTGAGCACTGCCCCGATCCCTTTGGGTGGAACCTTCGACAACACCGCTGCGTGCACCAACGCGCTGACGACAGATAGCGTGATCTATACGCCCGCTTCTAATGCAAGCCTCGTTAACGGTTATGCACCGACACCGATAGGCAATCTACTGACGTTATATCCATGGGTGTCTGCTGGAGTTCTCCACATTACCCAAGGCAACAACGCCGGCAATGCCGGAACAATCACACCGGGAGCGATCACGGTCAATTATCACGTTTTCAGGTAAGGAGACAACATGGCGCAAGCATCCTCCGCTTCACCTTCATCTCGCACCGCAGGCCGGTTCGTTGCTGCGAACTATGGCCAATGGACGCTGAGTGTCTTCAGCTTTCCTACCGGAACGGGATCGTTGCAGTTCTCGGTTGTCTCGCCTCTTGCCGTGTTGACGGACGGGCGCCAGATCATTCCGTTTAACACCAATGCTCCCATCTTTGTGGGCACCGAACAGGTCACTCCTTCGGCGGTGGTTCGCTCGTCTTCACAGCCCGGGGGCTACCTGATCACTGCTACTTTCTCAAACGCTCATGGCGCAGGCGAGACGGTGCGCTCGGCAACCTTCGGGTTGCAGGAAGGGCTGAACGATGCGAATACCTCAGGTGGAGGCGCGGTTGTCATTGACTCGGCCTGGGTCGCTCTAGGCGGAACGACTGCTATCAAGAACGCTGCGACCATACCCAGCGGCACAGGGATTGAGGATGTGCGCACCGGAGCGGCTTCGGGAAGCGGAGGAACGGTAACCAGCGTTTCAGTTGTAACAGCAAACGGCTTCTCAGGCACCGTAGCGACCGCCACGACAACCCCTGCCATTACGTTAGCTGCGACTACCCAAGCTACTTCGGACAACACAACCAAAGTGGCAACCACAGCCTTCGTTCACAACGCGATTACCGGCGCGCCTTTGGTCCTTTACAGCGCGGCCGGCACGCCCCTTCCTGCCGCATCAGGGCCGCTTACAGGGACCGTTCTGGTGGTCAGTGATGCGACCACGCCTTCCTATCTCGGGGCCTATGTGAGTGGCGGGGCAATCGTCTGCAGTGTGATTTGCACAGGCTCGGGCTGGGTTACGTGCTGAAAGAGGAAACATGCGAAAGTTACTAGCTCTTCTGTTTCTCGGATTCTCGGCAGTGGCGATGGCGCAGACCTCCATCGTTACCGTGTCGTCTGCTCCTTCGGGAGCCTGTTCCGGCAACCCCGCGATTGAGTTTGTGCTGCTCACAGGCGCGCAATATGTGTGCAACACCACATGGCAGTTGGTGCCTGGCGGCGGAATCACTGGTTTGAATCCGGCTGTCTTTCTCACGTACCCCGTCTACCCTCCCGGCACGGTCACTTCGACGCCTTCAGGTTCAGGCGGAACACTCGCAGCCGGAAGCTACTTCTTTGAGGTGACGGCGCTCAACGGCACCGGCGAGACGATTGCAAGCCCTGAAGCAACAACGACCACTTCAGGAACGACAAGCTCAGTTGCGCTGGCATGGACAGCGATCACCGGAGCAACGAGTTATCGCGTTTACTGGTCAACGACAACCGGAACAGAGGGCCACTATTTCACCACGGCCACCAACTCCTACACCATGACGGCGACGGGCGGAACGGCAGTGGCTCCTCCGCTCCAAAACACCACAGTTGACCTCGGTGCAGAAATCAACGCGGCAAATACAACACTGGTAGCGGCGGGCGGGGGTACCATCGTGCTGCCGAACATCTCTGCCAACATCGCAACGACAGCGACGATCAACGGCTCCTATGTGAGCATCCAAGGCTGGGGCATCAGCGTTAGTAATCTAACCTGCACAGTGGCGGGAGACTGCCTTGTTATCAATGTCACAGCAGTTCAGCCCGCAGGCTTTCCAGCGAGCGTGGCATCGGGATTCCACATCACAGGCAACGCAGCGAGTGGGCAGATTCCGATTCATACAAACAATCTGCGTGGATACACGATCGACAACGTTCATCTGGAAGGAAGCGGAACATCATCTCCCTGCCTGCTTCTCGAAAACACCAATGCATGGGTCGAGGAAAACACCATCAGCAGGTTCTACACCGGAAGCACTTGCTTTGCCGGAATTGAACTCCTTCAGGATAACGGTCTCGCGACACGGTCTTTCGGGTACAACAACATCGATCTGTTTGCGAACGTGACCTCAGGACATTACGGAATCTACATCCCGAATAACGGCGCTTCTCCAACCGGCCAACTCTACAACGGCTCAATCAGCATCCGTGGCGATGCTGCAGGCGGAACGCTCTTCTACAACCACTCGATGACGGTTGGTGATGTCAGCTATACCCCTGAAGACATCAACATGAATGTCGAAGGCAGCAGCGGGCAGATGTGGGACGTTACCGCCTTCCCGTTCTACTTCACTAGTTCCAAGGGGTTATATGCTTCGTCTGTCCCGCAAGGTACATCGTATTCGAGCAGCTTCTACGGCCCGACAGGCTCTTACTTCACTGCAAGCTCCTACGACAACTCTTTCACTGGAATTCCCGCGCTGTCTGCGAAATGCCAGAACATAACCTCGACATCTGCCTGCAACTTGTTCATCGGGCGCGATTCCAGCAACTACGACAACGGCATCCTCGCGTTCTATTACAACGGAGCAAGTTCGACAGGCAACGAACTGTTCGCGAAAGTCTTCAACGCCCCCAATATTGGATGGGCGATTGATGGGACGGGTGGGTTCTATTTGCCGGGCGTGCTAAGTGCAGGTGCCCTCGCCACAGATGGCACTGGGAAAGTCATTCCCGGAACATCGTTCTCTAACCCCATGACAACTCTGGGTGACACGATCTACGGCGGCGCGTCGGGAGCAGCAACCAGACTCGCAGGGCCTACAACGACAGGCCACACATTTGCGCTCACCGATGTCCCGAGCGGTGGGTTGGCGGTTGCGCCGACATGGACGGACCTTGCAACTTATCTTGCATCTCCTCCTGCCATCGGAGGCACGGCGGCCGCGGCCGGAACATTCTCTGCACTGACCGATTCGGCACTGACTTCTGGAAACTGCGTCCAAGCCACTACTGGCGGATTGCTGACCACTACGGGGTCTGCGTGCGGCACATCGTCAGGCACCGTGACGACTACAGGAAGCCCTGCATCGGGTGACATTGCAGCGTTCTCTGGCGCATCCTCAATCACCACCGCTACAGCAACTCAAGTCAACACGCTCATCAAGACGCTGACCGGATGCAACACGGCATCGAATGTCTACACCCCTCAGGGAGCAGATTGTGTTGCCCAAACAGGCGGCTATCCGACCGCGGAAGTCCATACCGCCTCGACATCGGCTTCGCTGGCCTTCACAACTTGCATTACCAGTTCCAATCGCGATTACCAGTTGCGCTTCTCTGACCTTCTGCCCGCGACCACTTCACAGAACCTCTTTGTGCAGGTGTCCACCGATGGCGGCTCGACATGGGACACCACCAGCGGCCACTACATCAACGGTGCTATGCAGGTTGGAGTCAATCAGTCTCTTGCTCCGACAGGGTTCTCGCAGAGCAATGGAATCGGCTTTTATGTCGGAGGGTTTGCGTCAAGCTCCACCGGCGTAGTGAACGGGACGATGACCCTTTTCAACCTGTTCAACAGCACCGCATCGAAGCACGCGACATTCCTGATGTACGGAGATGGAAGCCCGAACAGCGTTGCTGATACGGGCGGTGGCGTCTACACGCAGACAGCCGCTGTCAATGCGATTCGGGTCATCTCGGGAAGCGGAAACCTCACCAGTGGCACCGTGACATGCCAACCGCTTCCGTAACCGGGGAACTAGTGAATGGATAGCCAAATGACATACGCGAGAATGCCAATCACGACGATTGCCCCGAGGACCCAAGGGATCGCTTCTGTGCCCATCGCATCTTCAATCATGCGGGCCAGTATACTACTCGCCGTCCTCCTTCTGCCTCTACAACTTTTGGGGCAGACGACCGGCATCCTCGCACCCTCCCGCGTGACCGACTTCAGCTATGCAGGCATCTCCGGAGGAATCCCATCAGCTTCGTGGACCCAGTGCGTCAATACCCAGTGCGCAGCAGTAACCACAGCAGCATGCTCGGCCACAGCCTCGCAGATGAATGCGGCCCTCCAGAATGCGCCTGACCATACTTACGTCTTGCTCCCCGGAACCGTAGGGACTCCCTGTCATTTCAGCTTCACGGCAGCGCAGATCAAGTTCACCAAGGGCAATGTGGCGATTCGAGGCGGAGGTGCGAATGCTACGTTTCTTGCCTTCTCGGGGAATGGCGTCGGCTGCAACGGCAATACCTCCGTCTTCTGCGCAGAAGGGGACACCTCGCAATACTGGGGCAGCTACGTCGCGAAGAACTGGCTGACAGGCTTCGCGCAGGGCGCAACGTCGATCACCTTGAGCGATACAACAGGCCTCACTGCCGGAATGCTCATTGTCCTGAATCAATGCGATACCGGGCGCAGCGGATCTGGATGCTCAGGCACGGAAACCGACAACGGCAATGCCTTCAACTGCGGCGACCAGTACACCGGAACAGGCTGCTCTCAGTCTGGGCCTGACGGAGGCAACGGAACCCTCTCCCGCTTCATGAACGAGACGCACACAGTTCTGTCCGTCTCGGGAACCACCGTGACCCTGGCTGAACCACTCTCTCATCCGAACTGGGCCTTGGGCCAGAGTCCACAGGCCTGGTACATCGCGCCCATCTCAAACATCGGCATCGAAAACATGTCGATTGACGGCTCTGGTTATTGCGCGAGTCACGTTCCAAGCTGCTCAGATTACGGCTTCTGGGGTGTCGAGTTTGTGAACGCATCGAACGTCTGGGTAACAGGGACGCGCTGGACGAACAACTACGGCCATATCATTCAACTCTCGGACGTTTCGCACGCCATCGTGCAATCGAACTACTTCTTTGAAGAACAGTACTCGGACGACATGGGCGTTGCGATCACGAACTCCAGCTTCCTTGAAATCGACAACAACATCTTCGAGCAGCAGCTAGTCGGAGTTGTCTGCGAAGGGCCATGCTCGAACACGGTCGTTGCGCATAACCTTTTCATCGGCAACTGCAACCTCCAGTACAACGACAGAAACGGAACCTGTTCAGACGGGCTTGGAAGTGCCATACGGCCGCACTCGAACGGCACCGATGAAATGCTGATTGAAGGAAACATCGGCACCCAGTTGGACATGGACAAGGATCACGGCTCCCACCTCTTCAACACCTTCTATCGAAACTTCCTGACCGGATGGGAGAACTGCGGCATCAACCAAGGCGCTACGCTCTCTCTCTGCGGCACAGCAGGAGTCAAGGACTTCCTGACTAACACTCTTGTTCTGGCTTCGCTCCAAGGCCGCTATGAAGCAGCGGTGAACAACGTCCTCGGAACACCGGGCTACCACACGACCTACCAGTACACGACAGGCCTAGATAACCACGCCGTCTATGACGTGGGCGCAAGCTATGGCAGCGCCGGACCAACGCCTGTACCTGACGATCCGATCGTCGGCACAACTTTGATGCGCTGGTGCAACTGGGATGTGGTTCACGGCTCGGTTCAGTGCAACAACTCAGAGGTTCCGTCAGGCATCAGCGTTTACCCGAATTCCGTACCCACGGTCTGCACTGCCGGAACTTTGGGCACCTGTCCTGCATCGTTCTATCTTGCTTCGAAGCCTTCATGGTGGACCAGCGGTGTTCCATATCCCGCGATCGGCTCGGATGTGACGGGCGGCAACATCGGGCAAGTTTCAGGAACGCTCAATACGGCAGGAAAATACAACGGCTCTCCTGCGCTTACCGGAAGCGTGTGGGCTGGAAGCTCAGTCTCGGTCGCATGGGGCGGCCACGTCAACGCAAACCCCGCGGCGAATTGCTACTTCAACAAAATGGGTGGAGATCCTGCAGGCGCGGGCTCGGCGCTGAATTTCAATGCGAGCGTCTGCTATCCCAGTGGCGGCCCGACTCCAGGGCCTCCCTCAAACCTCGACATCATCGTTCTTCAATGAAAGGATTTCGATGAAACTCCTCCGCAACCTCATCCTTTCCGGGCTGGCGCTCTCAGCCTGGTACGCGCAAGCCTCGAGCATTCTGTGGACGTGGACCGCCCCGACCACCGGCGCGACGGCTGTAGCCTACAACGTCTACCAGGCCAATGGCACGTGTGGAAGCACTGGGCTGACTTACGTCAAGATCGCCTCTGCCGTTTCAACAACAAGTTTCACGCAGACCGCGATTCCGACTGGAACTACCTGCAACTACGTCACAGCAATCTCGGCGGTCGGAGTGGAGGGACCGCCATCCGCTACCTTTCAATTCGACACTTCAGCACCAGGGGCACCAGGGGCATTCAAAGGGACGTATCAGCCGTAAGTGATTTGAGCGCAGTTGAGCATTTGCGCATTTTGCACCAAAAGGAGAAGTTGCCTTGACTACGAGCGACGGGGAGCTGGCGCGAAAGGTATCAAAAATGTATGTCGACATGTACGAAGGTCAGGGCAGGGAAAATCCCCCGATCACTTCACGCCTTGCCTTGCTGGAGGAATCGGTGGACAAAATCAACTCGAATTTAAGCAAGATGGTTTGGCTTCTGTTGAGCATTCTAGGGGCCGCAGTGGGAAACATCGCGTTACACATCGCAGGCAAATAAATTGGGCCTCAAGTCGTTCAAACGTTGTCCGCAGTGCGGCTTTCAG
>Ga0207664_10000189_pt1 | contig 46669 bp, 45 predicted proteins | sample LARL83metaG_FD_184349 | JGI IMG/M metagenome (GOLD analysis project Ga0207664, IMG submission 184349) | Corn, switchgrass and miscanthus rhizosphere microbial communities from Kellogg Biological Station, Michigan, USA - LAR L8-3 metaG... | ecosystem: Host-associated > Plants > Roots >...
ACGCCCGGGCCGTCAGCACGAACGGCGCCGCCGGTAGGAGCTCCCGGCAGCGCTCGCGCAGCTGAGCCTGCCGCTTCGCGTCGAGACCTGCGACGTGAGCGCCGGCGGGGCCCACGCCGAGCGTGAACGGCTCCCACCACTCCTCGAAGCTCGGGTGCTCGACGCCGACGGAGAGAACACCCTCTTCGACCTCGCGAAGCCCGGCTTCTCGGAAGAGCTGCGCGAGGTGGCCTTCACGGGCGCCCGCGAGCTCCGACTCATCCGCAGTGTCCGGATCGAGCTCACGCGCCGCCTTCCAAAACACGGCCAGCGGTCCCTGTCCACCGGCGTGGTCCCAGACGCACGCTGCCACGACGCCGTGCGCGCGGGTCACGCGGGCCATCTCGCCGAGCCCGGCAACCGGGTCCGTCATGAAGTGGACGACGAGCTGTGCCAGGGCGGCGTCGAACGCGCGATCTCCGAAGGGCAGTCGCTCAGCCCCAGCGCGTTGCACGTTCACCCCGGGCTGCCGCTGCCGAGCTGCCGCGACGAAGGACTCCGATGGATCGACGGCGGCCACGGCATCCGGCCCCAGCCGCCTGACCAGCTCGGCGGTGAGTGCGCCGGGACCGCAGCCGACGTCGAGGACGCGCTGGCCGGCGGCGATCAGCGCGAAATCGGCCAGCTCGGGGGCGAGCGGCGCCGAATACCTGCCCATGAATCGGTCGTAGGCATCTGCCCCGACAGCGAAGCTCACGAGCGGAATGTATCTGGGCGGAACCGGACAGTTATCCTCCTCGTCGATGGATCTGCGTTCGTAGCGCACCGGCTTGGGCGGCCCGCTTCTGCGAGGCCGGCCTGGTGCGCCCTCGAACCGATCCGACACAGGCGCTTTTCTCTCCGCACCCGGTTGGGCCGGGAGGCTGTAGCGCGCGTCAAAGGAGGACGGGATGGACAAGCACGAGCTTCTCGAGCTCTACGAGGTTCGCGGTGAGGAGGACGACTTCCTCGCCGTGAAGCCGCTCTACGAGCAGGCGCTCACCGAAGCTCCGAGCGCAAGGCTGCTCCTCGAGTACGGCTACCTCCTCGAATGTCACGCTCGCCGCGAGCTCCGGCAGGCGGTCGCGCAGTACCGCCGCGCGATCGACCTCGATCCGACCATGGACAAGGCCCGCTACCAGCTCATTCGCGCGTTGGCCGCACTCTTCGACACCGACGAGATGACGGCGCTCTACGAGCAGCGAGTCGCAGCTGCTCCCGGCGATGTGCGCGAATACCGCTTCCTCGCCACCGCCTACGTCGCGGCTGGGCGTTACGAGCGGGCGCGGACGACGATCGATGCGGGTCTCGAACTGGATCCCGGCGATCGGATGCTGATTGCGACGCGCGGCGACGCGAAAGCCGGTGTCGGCGATCCGGAGGGCGCGATTGCCGACTGGCGTGCCGCACTGGAGCTCGACGACAGCGACATCGGGCCGCTGTACAGCATCGCGTTCTTGCTCGAGCGTGAGGGCCGTCTTGACGAGGCGCTCGAGGCCTGGCGCTCAATCGTCGAGTGGAGCGAGGAGCGCAACGAAGGGCTTGCCGCTGAGTACCCGAAGTCGGAACTGGAACGCGTGCGTCAAAGGATCGGGTGTCCCTGACGCGATCCGCTCTGGCTCGTTGCGCGCGCGTTTTGCGCGATGTCGGTCATCATGGGTTACCTGGGACATTCTTGATCTAGCACGCTGATTCAAAATTGCGCCGGGTTTTCCAGAGCTCTACCGAGTTGGCAGGGGGTGTCAACCGAGAAAGTCCCAACACCTCGCGGATGTTCGCATGTAGAGCCGTTTCTCTGAGGTAGCGCCTACCGAATCCGTTTTTCGGCTTCATGCGAGAGGCGGGGCTCGCGCCAGGGAGTGCTCCTACGGTCACCTCGATGAGCACGCCGAACCCCGGCCAGCCCTATCGTCGCTTCGAGTCTCTCGAGACAGAGATTGTCTGGGCGGCGGTCGAACGGCTCGACATCGCTGATCAGCACGACCTGCTGGAAGCGCTGACGCAGGAGCTGTACGTCGAGCCTCACCTGAGGGCGAAGGCTCCGAGCGCCCGCGAGAGTCGTGCCGTTCTGGCGTTGCGGGAGGCAGCGAACCTTCTCGGGCATTCGCCGTCGATCAAGGAGTTCGCGGACATCGCGGACGTTCATCCCGAGTACGGCTGGCCGCATCCGTCGCGGGTGCGCGCGTGGCTCGGATCGAACTCATGGAATACGGCGCTTGAGCGCGCTGGTCTTCAGCCGTGCGCGACCGATGCGATCGTCAGGGAACGGATCGGCGCGCGCTTCTCGGAGGACACATTGAAGAGAGCGCTCCAGTTGGCGGCGGCCGCGCTCGAGGCCGTTCCGACGTTCGAGGACTACGTCGCCTGGGTGAGACGCCCGGATGTGATCGCCGCGCACGGCTTGCTGCCGCGCGCCCATCGCACGTTCACGCAGACGTTCGGTTCGTGGATGGGTGCGTGCACTGCCGCGGGGCTGCGGGACAGTGATGTGCTCGTGACCCGGAGTGGAGTTGTCCGCTACGGCGGCACCTACAGCCGCCAACAGGCGATCGAGAGTCTGCGACTGATTGCCGCCGAGCTTGGCCGCACGCCCGGAGTTGAGGAGTACAAGGCGATTCGTTCGCGCCTGCTTCGAGATCCGGTCGGCGGGAGCCCGACATCGATTCCTTCGGCCGACACGATCAAGCACCACTTCCAAGGCAACTGGGCAACTGCTTGTCTCGCTGCCGGTCTTGCCGATCCGGGCGTCGGGAAGTCGACCCCGTTTACTGACGCTGAACTTCTTGCGTGGATGCGTCGCGCGATCGAAGCGGACGCTGCTACGAGCGCAGCCGGCTACGACAAGTGGCGTGCGGCGCTCATTGCGAACGCGACCAAGGCGGGGAAGAGGATTCGCGTTCCGTCCGCACAGTCGATCAAGAAGCGATTCCGAGGCTGGCGCCGGGCGCGCGCCGCCGCGGAACTGGGCGACAGCAAATGACCGTGACGGCGATCTCTGCCGGCGACGGCGAGCGGCCGCGCTCGGTCGAGATCGTTATGGCGATGCTTGAGGCTGCCTCGCCTCGCACACGCCGCGAGATTCAGAAGGTGCTCGCGGCCGAGCTTCAGCCACCGCCCACGGCTCTTCAGCAGCGCCTTGCCGAGCTGTCGTTTCTCAGCTCACTGATCGACGGTCCCGCCTCCGATGGGGGCGAGTTCCTTCAGTGCGCGCGCGAGGAGTACGACCGACTCCGACCCGCGACCGCGCCGGCAAGCAGGAGACTCGTCGAGATGTACGGCTCATGGCCGCGCGCATGTCGTGCCGCGTACGGATTGCAGGCCGACGGCACCACCACCGGGCCAGGGAGACCGTGGCCGGTTGCGGGACGCGGTCAGCCGCGAGCAAGGTGGTACACGCGCGAAGAGGTGCTCGCCGCGGTGCGGCGCTGCGCGCAAGAACTCCGCGAGGCCGGGATCACGACTGCGCCGACGAGTTGGCAGTACGACGAGTGGGTGCGCCGTCACAAGCTGGAGGCGACGCGACGCGGTCAGACGCTTCGACTTCCGTATGCGCACACGGTTTACCGGAGGTTCCCGAAGCGGCGAGCGGGGCTAACCCGCTGGCAGGTCGTTCTGCGGGCCGCGGGACTCGGACAATGAGCGCCATACGCGTCAAGGAAGATCGACAAAGTGCCGGAGCTGGGACTCCATGGACGCGAGCTGGACTTCCACCGTTGCCAGGTCGCCTCGGACGAGAGCCGATCTCGCGTCGTCGATCCGCAGCCCGATGTCCACGAGACGCTCCTCGAGATCCAGTACCTGAAGAAGCCGAGCTAGGGAGACAGACCGTGCGGCTGCACCGGTCGGTTCCCCGACAAGCGCGCGTAATACGTTGACGTGGAAGTTCGGACGAACTCGCGTGCTCATGCCACCAAGGTAGGTAGAAAACGGGCGAAGTCGGCTTCATGTTTGCGCGCTGGCGTCGCGCTGTGGCCACGCCGAGCGCTAGAGACCGCGGGTCAGTGGCGCGAGGCCGCCAGCCTGAACTCTTAGGGACCGCGCTCACTTGCCTGTCCGAAGGCATACGCTCCAGCGGGCGATGGCGGACGCGCGAACCCGACTGTTTTCAGACGACTTCGACGACGAGTTCCCGATAGGTGATGACGCACGAGTCCAAGCGTTCTTCGGGCGCGACGTTCTTAGAGGGTTAGTCGCAGGCATTGACGAGTTCGTTACCACGTACCGTGACGGCTCGCGGAGTAGCCGAGATCGCGCACCAGCGTTGCTCGCTTGCGCACCGTGGATCGATGACGAACAGCTGCTGGCGAAGCTCTCAGTTTTCGGTGCCGCGTGTGTCGTGATGACGAAGCAGAGTCGCAGTCGAAAACAGGTCGAGAAGCTGAAGCGACTGCAGGAAGTGAACGCGACTTCGCCGGGGCTTCCGGTTCGTCCCTTTCCTGACCTCGGTTGGCTTGCGCCGAAGGTCGACGGCGAGCCACTCGTGGTCGGCCCGTACACGCGAACGGACGACACGGTCTTGCCAACCATCCGAACCGTCGGCTTCCGCAAGAAGGAAGACGCTGACCTTCCGCCGCTGATGCACGCGAAGCTTGTCCTGCTGGGTGACATCCGGTGGTGGGAGGGTGAGTTCGGAGAGGAGGTGGAGAGCTTCTCCGCTCGACGACTGTGGGTCTCCTCTGCAAACCTGACCGAGTCCTCTCGGCGGAGCCTCGAGTTCGGCTTCTGGAGCGAGGAGAAGGCGCTCATCGATGGTGCGGAGCGGTTCCTCCTCAAGCTGGTTGCTGCATCCGAGGGCATCGATCCTGATGCCGACGAACTCGATCCGGAACTCGTTCCGTTTGAGATCGACGATGAAGCCATGTGGCAGGCGATGGCGGACGCTCGGTGGGGCGATGAAGATCCCGACCCGTAGCCGCTAAGGTCGCCGGACTCGTCTGACGAAAGAAGGAGTCGAGAGCTGGCGCTGCGAGTGCTGCGAGTGCTGCTGAAGACTTCGCCTGTCGGGACGAAGTTACGATTCCTGACACCGCTTGGGATCGTCGCCATCTCCCGACGGTACGACCGGCGAAATCAGCGCACGACGAGTTCGTGCGGCGCCGCCCGCGCAGCCTGGAAGGGTGCTGAAGGCCCGTTGTTGAGGGTCGCCAAGTGATCCGGTACCTTCCCTGCATGGGGTGGAAACGCCGCATTGGCGTGGTCTTTCTTGGCGCCGTGCTCTTCGGCCTGACGATGGCGGTGATCAAAGGTCAGGGCGCCGGAGCGAGAGACGCGTTCGGCAACATCAGCGCGCCCTGGCTGCTGCTCCCGTTCGTCGCGGGCGCTTCGAGCAAACGGCTTCGCTCGGCTGCGGTAACCGGGCTGGTGGCGAGCCTTGCGGCCCTGGTTGCCTTCTACGTTGCGGAGAGTCGGATCCTCGATCTTGGCGTCCACCCGTGGCCGGTCGATCTGCGACTGGCTGTCACCGCCGGCCAGACCTATATGGCGACTGCGCTGATCAGCGGCCCGCTGTTCGGTCTGCTCGGAGGGATCTGGCTGCGGCGGCGTTCGCTTCTTGCTGCGGCCACGGTTGCAGCGATGTTCGTTCTCGAGCCGATCGCCGCGTGGGGTGTCGAGCACGCTCAGGGGCACGTCGCTTCGACAGGCTTGCTGACGCAGTATCCGTGGATGTGGATCGGCGAGATGCTCCTGGGCGTGATGGGCGGGGCTTTGCTCGTCAGCGTGTCGAGGCGCCCGACGTCCGCTCATTCCGCAACCTAGCGCTGCTCAGCGTCGTGCTCCGACTCGTGACTGACGCCCCGAACAAACGCGAACGGGGCTCGCGCATCGATCTGCTCGCCAATTTCAGTGACAATCTCGCTGTCGACTACGTATGTTCGGTGACATGGTCCGCGCCTCTCTGATTGCGCTCTTTGCCGCGGCGCTCGTTGCCGGCTGCGGGTCGGAGCGCGCGAGCTCGCGCACGCAGCTGACGATCGTTGCTCTCAACTCATCCGTCGGGCGAGCGGTCTTTCATCTCTCATGCCTGCCGACCGGAGGCGACACTCCTGACGCCACGAGAGCGTGCGCTGCAGTCGCTCAGAATCCGCAGCTCGTCACTCAACCCAAGCGATTCGTCTGCGCGGGCGGGACCTTCTCCTGGTGGGACGTCACGATCGACGGCAGGCTCGATGGCAACCCGGTACACCGCAGCTTCTCGACCTGCTGGACGCCGCAGATGGCAACGATTGGCCGACTCGGTCTGGCGTGGAATGTCTTACAACGGCATCTTGTTGCGCGTCGTCACCAGACGGTCATCCCCGGACTCGCGCGGACGTTTCCGATCGGCGTCCTACGGGCGACCGATCTCGTGACGTGCGAGATCCTCGGACACCACCTTGAGGCGGGCGTGCCGGTGGAACGCGGACCGGATGCAAAGGAGACGACGGGTTTCGGTGGTGCGACTGTTGTGAGCGTCGTCCTAACGGTCGCTCACAACAGTGACGGATCTGTCACGGCGAGCTGCCACCGCGGAACGTCCTAGCTCTCCGACCGAACTTGCTCGCCTAGGCTCGGTTTTTCGGTGGAGGCGGGCCGGAGCTATTACAGAATCTTGACTTCGTCGAACTCGTTCTCTGTGCTGCTTTTGGGGTAGAGCTTGGCTGTGAAGATCGAGCCCGCCCTGCTTGCTGCGCTCAGTGTCCTGCTTGGTGCGTTTGTCGTTGCGTCTGTCGCGCCGGCGGCGTCTACGGCTCCCGTCCAGGCGGTCACGGTGCAGGTCGGACCGACGCGACTGCTCTCGCCGACGTTCGGCTACACGGTCGCCTACCGCACTGTCGACCGCAACCACCACGTGAAGTCGACACTCGGTGTCTTTGTCTACGACCACGGCAGCTGGCGCAATGTGACGCCTCCGCACTTGCACGCCGACGGGATTGACGACATTGCCTTCCTTGACTCGCGGCATGGCTGGATGGCCGCCTACAACTGCGCCAAAGTCAGCGTCTATCTCTACCGGACAAGCGACGGCGGCCACAGCTGGCAGTCGCTGGGGGCCAAGGCGGAGCACAGCTGCGGCGGTGGCCCGACTTGGCTTAGCTTCGTCGACCAAGAGCACGGGTGGATGGAGCCCGTCAGCCCGAACGGCCCTGTCGGTGTGCTTCTGCGGACACGCGACGGCGGCCAGACGTGGATGTCCTTGGCCAGCCTCGAGCGCAACTTGCCCTGTCTGGCGCCGATCGCGTTCGTCTCTCACACTGCGGGATGGATGGGCCGCTGTGACGGACATGTCTATTCCACGCGCGACGGCGGACGCCGCTGGCGTACGAGCTCTATTCGTGTCGCGCGCTCGCCGGAGGAACAGCAGCTCGACGTGCCGCGGTTCTTCGGCCGCATCGGCGTCGAAGCGGTGACGCTGGGGAAGGCCGTCCCCGCGAATCGAAGCAGCCTGCGTGAGCGTGCGGTTGCGTTCTCGGTCTCCATGGATGGCGGGCGAAGCTGGCGACTCCGTTCCGAGCGCCGGGTCACTCCCTGCACGCAGTACGGAGGAACTTTCTATCCCAGCTCCTGGCCGGCCGGCATCGCCGGACGGAGCGTTTGGTGGGTCGTCTCAAGTGGCCTGAAGCCGCTCGTGCAGATCACGAATGACGCCGGCCGCGCATGGCACACCGTTGTTCCGCGTGGACTTCCGCGCCGCGCCTGCGCGGTCACGAGCGTCAGCGCTGCGAACAACCACGTTGCCTGGGTCGTGGCCCGATCGAGTGTCTACGACAGCGGGCTCTACGAGACCCGCGACGGCGGCCGCACCTGGCGCCGGATCACGCTCCTGCGCTGAGTGGCAACCCCTCGAGCAGATCCTGGGTCATCGATACCTGAGTCTCAATGAGACGAGCCAATCGGCGCTGCCGTTGATTCCTGGCCCGCCGCCCGAAAGTGTGCCGCGTGCGTTGGCGTAGCGTCCGCTCCCGCCGATCACGCGGCCGTGGAAGACGGCAGATGTATGACGCTGGTCGCGCGCAAAGTGGATCGTCTGCGTCTCGAGCGTGATCAGGTAGCCACCGCCGAGGTGATACCTCTCCCGCACTGTCTGCGTGATTCGCTTGACGCCATAGTCTGCCGCGTCCCATTTGCGAATCGTCCGGACGCAACCCACGACTGATCCGCTCGGTTCGATCTGGATCAGCGTCCGACCCTGCGGACACGGTCCCCGATCGAGCTGTGTCGGCAGCGACGTTCCGAAGCCGCGCAGGTGCAGCTTAAGCGTCGTCGGTTTTCCGATTTCGCCACCGCCACTCGTCGCTGACGAAGGCGTGCTCGAGTGCGAGGTCATGAGGTACGCAGCAAGTCCTGCCGCGGCTGCGGTCGCAGCGACAAGGGCGACCAGCGACCGACGCTTGTGCTGTCGACGCCTGGCCTCTTCGATGAGCGCTTCCGGGTTGACGAGCAGCTCGTCGACGGACAGCGGCTCAACATCGCGGGTTCTCTCTTCGATGATAGGCATCGTTAGCCGCACACCTGCACGTTTGCCAGTTCGCGGTTCGCTGCGGCGATCGTCGCGGCGTTTGTTGGCCGTGCCTGGACCCAGACCTCAATTAGCTGTCCGTTCACACGGGCGTGTTCCTGACCGAGGTCGTGCACGCCTTCGAAGGACGCGAAGTCCGAGGCGCTTAGGCGGAGTGCGGCGGTGGGCCGGTACTGCGGCTCCATCGCTTTCGTTGCCGCCGTCGTCCAGTTGGCGATGCTGACCAGGATCCCGCCGCGCGGCCAGCGCAGCTTTGGGTCGGTGTGACCGTAGAGATAGTCGGTACGGCCGAAGTTGAAGTTGGTCAGCAACAGCGCCGGAGGCGACCCGTGGTTGCTGACGACGCGTGACTGCCAGCCCGAGAGATTGGTGACGCAGAGCCTCTGTGGGCCTGCCGACGACGAACTCTGGGTCGAGCCGCCGTTACGGATGGCACCGAAGTAGACCGCGGCTGCCACGCCGACCGCCAGGAGCAGGGCGGCGATTGTCAGCTGCCGTCGCCGCTGACGGCGCCGTGCCTCTTCGATCAGCGCTTCGAGCGGGTCGGTTGGGGGCGTTGCTGGAGCGGGCGGCCGAGGAGGTGCTGACGTAGCCATTAGATAAAGCTAGTATGCATGGCACCATGTATGACGGCAAGATCGACCGCGACAGCGCCGTCGCGCTGCACGACCAGGTCGCTGCGGAGATCCGCCGCGCGATCGCTGACGGTGAAGCCAAGCCGGGCGAGAGGCTGCCGCCCGCGGGCGACCTCGCTGCAGTGCTCGGCGTCAACCGCAACACGGTGCTGCGCGCCCTGCGGATCCTCCGCGACGAAGGTCTGCTCGAGTTCCGACGTGGGCGCGGCGTCACGGTCGCTGGAACGGCCGAGTCTGGAGCGGTGATCGCGCAGGTGCGCGAGTTGTTGACCTTCGCGCGTTCTCGTGGCTACCGCGCGGACGAAATCGTCGAGATCATCGAGCGCCTCGCATCCGCATGAGAGTCGAGACGCCTCTACCACCGAAGACGCAGCCTCCTCCGCCGCTAGGGGACGAGACCGTTGACCTTGAGGCGCTAATCAAAGAAGCGCGTGAGAGGCAGCGCCGACGTCGGCGAGGGCTCGGTCTCGCTGTGGTCGCGCTCACTGCGATCGGAGCTGTTCTCGGCGTCGTATTCGGAGCAGGTCGTGGAAACCCGGCTGTTGTGCGCGTTCCCGGAGGTCCGACGGTAGACGTCGCGGCGTTCGCCGGGCAAGGACGGCTGGCGTTCGTCTCCCGCAACTCGCTCTGGGTCGTCGACGGGACGAATCGCTCGCTGCGCAAGGTGGAAGTCCCTGCGGGCCTTCGCCCATTGCGGCCGCTGTTTTCGCCCGACGGCAAGTGGCTCGCATTTCTCGAGACGACGTCCGTGCCATCCGACGTCGCCGGTGGAGCGCTGGGTTACAGCCAGGTATGGCTCGCCCGCGGCGACGGAAGCCATCCACACCCGGTCGCAGGGCTCGGGAATGCGCTTCTTGTCGGCTGGAGTCCGACGTCGGATGTCCTCGCAGGGATCGCCGGCCCGGTATCGCAACGCGTTCCCTACGGCGTGCTGACGACGCTAAGGCTTGCTACGCCTGACAGGCCGACGCGTGTTCTCGTTCGCTCGCGTTACGTTCGCGGCGCCGTCTGGTCGCCCGACGGAAGCCAGCTAGCGGTCGTCAGCGAGAACCGCCGGCTCGTCGACACACTGGCGACCTACTCGATTTCCGGCGCCGCACCGACTCTGTGGGCCACCCTGCGCCCGCACGACCATCTGAACGGCATGGGCCAGCCGTTGATCGACCCGGCCGGCTGGTGGCACGGTCAGGGAATCGGTGTCTGGGTCTACGGCAACGGGATGACGCGCAACCTCGACGCGACGCCGCTTGATGTGATTTCGCATCCAGGCGCCAAGCCGCGCTTTCTCGCCGATACCTTGTCGGTCGAAACGACGCGCATCGTCAGTGGCTTGAAACGCGAGCTCGCCGTCGTCGCCGACGTCAGTCACGGCCGCAACGGCGGCCGGGTCTACTGGGACGCCAAGCAGGTGCAGATCTGCTCGGCCGTTGGAACCTGTGCGCCGGTTGCCGTCAGCCCTAGCCGCTCGCGGGTCACGCTCGACCCCGAGTGGTCACCTGACGGCCGCAAACTCGCTTTCATCGAGGCTCCCGATCGCCTGCAAGGCGGTTGGGGTCAACGCACGCTGACGAGGTGGTCGAGCGAGCACGTGTTGCGGGTCTACGACACCAAGTCGCATAGGCTGCAGACGATCGCGGCGGCGAAGGGCGCCGCGATCCCGTTGTGGTCGGCTAACGGCAACAGCCTGCTCTACGTCGACAGCGACGGCGTCTCACTGTTGCCGACACTTCACGCAAGGCCGGTCAGGATTGCTACGCCGCTGTTTGCGCCCTCGCGCTGGCCGTCGTATTACGGCCAGATCGCCTGGTCGGACCAGCTTTCCTGGTGGTCGAAGTGAGCTCGAGGCCGAGATGTCCGTGATGTCGCCGTCTCGTCCTCCTATGCCGGACGAGACCCACGATCTCGAGGCGTTGATCAAAGAAGCGCGAGCTCGCCAGCGAGCCCGACGGATCCGCTTGGCTCTGGTACTCGGCGCGGCTGCAGCATTTGCTGGCGGGCTGTACGCGATGGTTGCCGATGGCGGGTCGGCAACGATGAGCATCTCGGATTCGGGTCGCGCGTCAGCGGTGTCGCATCGCTGCCCGCCGGGCAATCTCGGCACCGTCGCCTTCACTCGGCGCGGCGCGCTCGACCTGCTCAACCTGCGCGGCTGCACCACGCGCGTGCTTGTACGAGCGCACGCAGTCGGGCCTGTGCAGTTCAGCTCCGACGGTCGCTACGTCGCCTTCTTCGGCGGTTTCGTTTCGACACGCAGTGGCCGGATCACGCACATCACAGGGAGTGGAACCTGGTCGCCAACTGCCGACGTGCTCGTCGACGGCACGAAGAAGGGCGGCCTTGTCCTCATAACACCGGGGCGATCACCACGTCGACTATTGCCGGACGGCTGGGGCGTACTTACTTTCGCGTTCTCTCCGAACGGCAAAACGCTGGCCGTTTCACGCTCGCACTATGCGGGGCCGTCAACTCCGCCGAATAGGCGGGACCAGCAGATCTGGCTGATAAATCTCGCTACCGGCAGCCGCAAGATGATCTTCAAGCTGCCGCCGTGGCAGCTAGCTCCCCAGTGGGTGCAGGGGTTCTCGCCTGACGGCAAGTGGGTGCTGTTCTGGGAGGACGTCCAGAACAGTGCTTCCATGGCCGCCGACGGCTTGCCACTCCTTGCGGTTCCTGTCAGCGGCGGCAAAGCGATCCCGATCTCGCGGCTGCTGCACTACAGCGACGTCGTCACCTGGTGCAGCGGCTCGCTGGTCTATGTCATCGACCACAGTGGACGTGGGGTTACGCTCGGCGATGGCCTTGCGGTTACCAAGCCGCCCCTGTGGCGTTCGCAGACGATCTTGCCGGCGGGCGGAACGACGAGCTGGACATCGGTCGCCTGCCCGACGGCTTCTGCAGCCGCGCGAGGGGGAGGAGGGCTGGTTGTCGCCGGCGGGCCGACGAACGCTGACATTCCGTTTGGTCGTGAGCACCGCTCGCTGTGGATGGTCGCGGCTCAAGCGGGCTCCCGGCCGCAGCGGCTTAGCGAGACGGTGCCGCCGAAAGGCCAGACCGACGAGTTGCCGATGTGGTCGGGTGACGGCCGCTGGATCTTGTTCGTGCGCACCAACCCCAGCGCCAACAGGAACCGTGGACAGCTCTACGCCCTCAACCCGTTCGGCGGCAACCTGGTTGGGCCGATCGCCGCTATTGGCAGCAGCGAGAACTACTACGGCTCCTACAGCTGGCCCTCCCAACTCGACTGGCACCGGTGACGGTGAAGGTCTGGCAAGGAAAGACACCCGACGGCCATGCCGTCCTCGTCGAGCGGGACACGAGGCATGGCTGGGTGGTCACAGTGTCGAACGCCATCCGCAGCCGCGGACATTCGCTCGAAGGCGCGCTGCTTGAAGCGTGCGGAGCTGCAGCCTCATCGGCGTGGGCGTCGCAGGTGGCGACCGCGATCACGGTCGCGCTTTCCAAACAGACAACGAACACTTCCCGCACCAGAGCCTCCTAAGGTCGCCTCGTGATGCTGCGCGCACTGCCGATGGCATTTGCCAGCCTGGCGTTGTCGGTCGTTTCTCTCTCGGCCCGTGCGGCCACGCCTGTGCCGACCTGCAAGGCTGCGCAACTTCATCTTCGGCCGACCGTGTATGGCGAGGCTGGCGGCCAGTTCGTGCAGACCTTCACCTTCACGAACACCAGTCAGGGCGCGTGTCAACTTGCTGGATGGCCGGCGCTCCGCCTAGTCGACGCCTCCGGCAAGGCCGAAGCCACCCCGACGATCCGCGTCGTTCAGGGACAACCTGTTAGGCGACCGTTCCGTACTGTCGTCGTCCAGCCAGGAGCTGCTGCGGCATTCGACGTCTTCGGAGCCGACTTTGATGCGGCCGCTAACCGCGCCTGTCCGAAGACTCGCGGATTCTTGGTTGCGCCGCCGGGTGTAGCGGCTTTGCGGGTCGCGGTCTCCGTGCCATTTTGCGGTCCGTTCGACGTCGCGCCGATCATCGCCGGAACGACTGACCGCAACGCGTGGTCGACGATCTGGGTCAAGCGCTGGTGCAGCATCAGGCAGTTCAGCGTCTCGATCGGCCCGCGTATCAGCGAGGCGACGGGGCAACACACGCTCGCATTGCGGCTAACGAATCGCGGTTCCGAGTGCACACTTTACGGAAGGCCCGCGATGTGGTTCGAGGATGCGAACGGCCGCATTCCGTTCACGGTGCGAACGGGAACGGACCAGATGATCGCGGCCAAGTACGCGTTGCCTGTGCAGGTGCCCGCTGACCACAGCGCCTGGGTCGTGTTCAACCACTATCGCTGCGACGTCGGCGTCAAGCGGGCTGCGAACATCATCCGTATCGGGCTTCAGGACGCGCCCTATCCCAAGACGCTCACTGTGCACCTCCGCGATCCGTACAGCATGGTCGACTACTGCGGAGAGGGTGATCCAGGGTCAACCATCACCGTGGCGCCGTTCGAGCCAACTCTGACCGCGGCTTTCCATCGCTGAGAGAAGGTGCTGAGCTTGAGACGTGGAGAACCGTGGGAGTGTGGCATGTGACCCGTCGAGGCACGCCGCTATGAAGTCTCTGCCTGGGCAGATCAGTGGTCGCGTCGTGCTCTTCGACATGGACGGAGTCCTCGTTGATTCGGGTGACCACATCGTTGTCGCTTGGCAGCGATTTGCTGACCTACACGGAGTTGATCTGGCCGAGCTGCTGGCGGCCAGTCACGGTCAGCGAACGATCGACACGCTGCGGCGCGTCACTCCGTTCCTCGATTGCGAGGCCGAAGCGCTGCGCCTCGAACAGCAGGAGATCGAACTGGCGCATGAGCTTGGCGCTTGCCCTGGTGCGGCCACTCTGTATGCGCAGATTCCGCTCGAGCGTCTCGCCATCGTTACCTCGGCATCTCGGCCGCTAGCCCTTGCCCGGCTGAACGGCGCGCGCTTCCCGGTCCCTGCCGTTGTCGTGACAAGCGAGCAAGTTTCAGTAGGTAAGCCCGACCCCGAGGGCTATCTGCACGCTGCGTCACAGCTTGGCGTCGATCCCAGGGAGGCGTTGGTGATCGAGGATGCCCCGGCCGGGGTGGCCGCGGCGCGTGCCGCAGGGATGCGCGTGTTGGCCGTCACAACGACCCACGACGCGGCCGAGCTCGCCGAGGCTGACCTCGTGGCACCGAGTCTCGAGGGTGTTTCCGCGCACTTGGACGACGGGCTCATTCAGCTTGTCGCTCGGCTGAGCATCGGCGTCGATGAAGCGCGTCGGGCAGCTAACAGCACCCGTACAACGGGGCCGTAGTGTTTCGTGACCAGATGAGCCGCCGCGCCGTATCAACCGTCGTGAAGACACTCGCGCTCGCCAGCGCCGTCCTCGCCGCGGCCGCTCCGGTCTCGTCTGCGTCCACGACAACGGTGCCGGCGTGGTTGCGGGCCGCGGAACAACAGACGCTCGATCGGGTCTTTGGCGGCGCCCGGCCGGTGCGCACGGTCTACATCTCCTATCCGCGCAAGATCGCCGTCGTCTTCGAGTTCAACAAGGTTGTCATCTGCGGAGCCTGCAGTGCGCCGAGCAACGCGAGCCTCCCTCGAGGCCGCGTGATCCGGGTCAGTTACGAGCGGAAGACACACCAGCTCGGTGGCGCATCCGATGGCGTTGCGATGAGGTTCTGCGAGTCGAGAGGCGCGTTGCCGCCGCGCGCGCAGTGCCTACGACGCTAGCGACGTTCAGGCCGAACTCTAGGCGGCGTTTCCGCACAGTGCTCGCTACCGTCCGAACCGTGATACGGGTCCGCGCGTCTGGATTGCAGGCCCTCGCGGCGGCGATCGCCTGCTTGTGCGTCGCGTGTTGTCTTGGCGCGGTCGATCCGGCGTTTGCGGGTAGATCGGATCTCGGCTCCCAGCCGATACTCGGCCCAGGAAGTCACGGAAGGCTTGTCGTCGACTGGCAGCGAGTGCTGAATGCGTGGTTAGATCAGCTCCGAACAAGCAGCGCTGTCAGCCGCGGCGATCGGCAGCTCTTGACAAAGTTCCACGGACGTCTGCGAGTCGATGGTGTTTTTGGCAGCGCAACCGAAGCCGCCACGATCGGGTGGCAGCACGATGCCTACGTGCCTGCAAGCGGCGTCGTAACGCTTAGGACGTGGATCACCTGGATTGGGAGCCACGTAACGTGCTGCGGAGCCGGTTATCCGGACTTCACAGCCGTGATCGCCGACGGAAAGAACTCCCGTACCCCTAACGCCTACGTCGCCTGGTGGCAGGTTGCGCTCGGCCGCTGGTCGCAACAACACGGACTCCGCGCAGTCACGGTCAATGGTGTCTATGACAGCGTGACGGGTGCGGCAACGGTGCGATTCCAACGGAGCGTGGGACTCAAGCCAACCGGTATGGCAAACAAAGGGACATGGACGAAGATGGCCAAGGCGCGGAACGCGCTTGCCCTTCCTTAGGGAATCGTCGATCGACACGAGAGCGATTCTCCACCGTCGATCGGCGAGCGTCGAACTCGCCACGGTCTGCGTGGACGAGGTGCCGTCGTGCATCTGGTCGAACGGCAGCAGGTAGATCTTCTCGTCGGCTGCCATCGAGACGTTGCACTTGATGCACGGGTGACGCTCGTCGAAGGCGAGCTGTTCGTCGATGCGCGGATCTCGAGGAACTCAGCCCGACTACGCAGCGACCGGGACGCTGTAGCGAAACTCGCGGCCGCCATGCGCTGGATTGATGCGCTCACGCTGCAGCGCACCGACTTTGGTGAGCTGCCGCAGACGGTTGTTCGCCGCTTGCGGGCTGATGTCCATCTTCTCGACCAGTTGACCGACGCTGAACGGATCCTGAAGTTCAGCTGCAGCGCGAATCGTAAGCTCGAGCGTCTGGTCGCCGCCGAGAAGATTCGGCGCGCCACCCGGTGCCAAGCAGAGCGCGACAAGGTGTCGCCGACTGAGCGCCGCGCCAATCGTCTCGCGCACGTCTTCGTTCGCGTTGGTCAGCACGAGCGGATGGCTCTCGTAGAAGCCGGATGCCTTGCCGCTCATGAGCCGAGCAAGGCAACTGTCTGCAAAGGGAATGGTGATTGCGTCCACGCCGGTGAAGTCGATGGCGACGACGTCGTTCTCGCCAACCGCCTCGATCTCGCGCTCGATGTCGTGCCAGGCTCTCTCGCCGGCCTCTTTCGTCGTCAGCACGGCGCCGTAGCGCTTCATCGGCACCTTCACATGCCCGAGGTTACTCGGTTTCACGAACTCTCGTGTTTCCATGGGAGGATATTATCCTCCCCACCAGACGATGCCGAAGCCGTCGACCCTCCTCATCAGCGACTGGTTGTTCGGAGGCAGCGGCAAGCACCGGCTGCTCTCAGCCCTACTGGCCGGCCAGCCCGACCAGACCTGGCAGCTCACCCAGCTCGCGCGCGCCGCGGGGCTACATCCCAAGGGCAGCGTCGATGTGCACGTCGCCGCCCTTCGTCAGCTGGGGCTGGTGGCGGGAAGCGGCGAGGGCTATGTGCTCGTTCCGACCTCGCCGCTCGCGCGGCCGCTGAAGCTGCTGTTGCGAGAGCTCGACTCGCTCGCCGACGCCCCTGTCGACAAGCCGCCGCTCTAGGCGGCTTCGGCGTCCTGCACGGCGTCCGGCTCGACCGGAACCGTCGGGATCACGCCGGGCGTGGTCGGCTGCGTGGCCTCGGCCGTCGAGAGGAGCAAGGTGCGCAAGGAGAAGCCGACGACGTCGAAGCGCGGGCCGCCGTGGATCGCGCGCAGCACGTCGCCGATCACGAACGCCGCCGTCGTCGCGCCGACGAACGCCGCAGCGGCCGCGGTCCCGTAGAGCAGCATCACGCCGCATTTCGCCTGCAGCGGATCTTCGCCCGCTTCCACGCGTCGGCGAACCTCGTCCTCGAAGTTCTCCGGCAGTACGGAGTCGCTGCGTACGCGCTCGGGGAAAGCGTCGACGGCGCGGGTAATGCCGGGGAAGGTGTGCAGCAGCATGTCGAGGTAGTGGACTTCGCCGGTGCCCAGTCCGGCGTCGACGATGTACGAGAAGCCGCCGTCCTCGAGCTGACGCCGCGGGCGCACATCGTCGAAGCCGGCCAGGATCGTCGTCGGCTCGGCGAAAGCGACGTCGGGCGTGGTCGAGGTGTCGAAGGGGCGCTCGGTGATGAAGGTGTCAAAGCCCAACTCCTCGAGGCGGCTGGCGACGACGCGTGTCTTGCGCTTGCCGCGGTCGGCGATCATCGTCAGCAGCCCGGTGCTCTTGTTCGCCTCGATGACCCGGTCGTAGTCCTGGAGCATCACCTTCATCTCGTGCGGGTCGGCGTAGGGCAGCATCCCGAGCGCCCAGGCATACGCCTGCCCAAGGTGCCCGAGTCCCGCGAGCCATAGCGCTCTTGGAAGAAACCGCAGCGGCTTGCCGGCCGCCATCGGCGCGCGCCAGTCGAGGTCGGGGCGCCAGATGGAGGCGCCCGCCGGCCGCCGGCCGGCAAGGACATAGCCGTGCAGATGCTGCAAAGACTCGGACACCCCGATCGCACCGGCGAGCACGCCGGCGAGCTCCATCTCGATCTTCTCCGGGAGCCGCGCGGAAGGATCGTCGACCACGCCGCCGGCCCAGCCGTTCCAGGTCGCGTAGATGACGATGGAGCCGGCGGGCGTCGGCGCGTCGCCGACGACGATCGTCGGCTTGTCGTCGCTGAGCGCCTCGACGAGCGTGCCGCCGTACAACTCGACGAGCGCCGACAGCAGCTCGCCGCGGCCCCACGCGACGAGGCAGTTGCCGTCCGCGGCGAGGCGCACCCTGACGCCGCCAGGCGCGGCCCTCTTCGCGCAGTTGATCGCCGTGAGCAGAGTCGCCTGGCGCGTGCGGCTCGTGAGAACGGCCGCGCCGACGTCGACCTGGATGATGTAGCCAGCGACACGGGCGTCCACCTCCTGAGGCGTGAGACCACCAAGGAGGTCGATGAGACTCGTGCGCGAGTAGCTGTCCCGGTCGAGGCGCGTCACGGGCCGGCCACCTTCAGCCGCTGCTCGGCGTCGGCGCCAAAGTGCGACTCCCAGCCGTCGGCACCGAGGTAGAGGTGCACGCCGACATCCTGTGGCGTGATCGCACCCTCGGCGAAGTTCGGGACGATGACGCCGACATGGCCACGCGTGGCGATCATCGGGTTGTCGCGGTCGATCGAGCTCTGACCGACCCCTCCGCCGGGGTGGGTGTGCACGTCGCCGATCACGCGCATCGAGCGCGCAGCGCACAACTCCCACAGCTTGCTGAACGCGCGCTGGTGCACGTGGATCGCGCCAACCAAGCACTCCGGGTCGAGGTCGTCGAAGTAGACGATGTCGGTGACCTGGGTCGAGCGCGGCTCGCGCACGGCGAGCAGGAACGCGCCCGACTCGCGCCGGCCGCCGCCGCGCCTCTCGAGTTCGACGAGCACGTTCCGCCACATCGCGCTCGTGATCACCAGCAGCGGCTCGACCTTCGGCCGCCTGAGGCGGCGCAACCAGTTAGGCGCCAACATAGTCACCACTCGTCAAGAGATCGCTGAGCTTCTCGAGCACGAACGTCAGCTCGCGCGTCGGGGTCCACGAGCTACGGGGATGCTGCGTAGCCCACTCCGGATGACCCGTAAGCCCCTGCCGGTCGTAGCCGGTGTAGAGATAGTCGAGGCCGGGGCGAATCGCCTCCTGAACGCGTTCGCCCTTCGGGTAGCTCTGGTCGTTCATTCTCTGGCCGAGCGTCGCGTCCCAGAGCATGCTCGTCGGCGCGAGCTGCGGGTAGCCGGTCAGATCGATTCGGAAGATCCACTCGCCGGGGCTGGAGGGCCTCGCGGCCGCGGTGATGGCGATGATGGCGATCGGCCACGTCAGGTCGATCAGCCGCCAGCGCTTCGCAGCGACGCCGGCGCGGAACCGTCCGGACGCAAGGTGCGCCCGGACGGCGATCTCGTCGGAGCCGAGGGTCCGCTCCATCTCCGCGTTCACCCGGCGTGCCTGTCCTTCGGCACGAGGTTGAGGCGCAGCACCTGCTCGGTCGCGTACTGCTCGATGTGCGCCGTCATCTCCGGCTCGATCTCGGTGCCTGCGATCTCGAGCGTGTGCTTCGCCTTCTGCTCGGGCGTGAGGTCGAACTCCGGCTTGCTCGTCGCCCAGTCGAAGACCTTCTGGAACGTGGAGTTCGGCCCGAACTCCTTGTCCTTCGTGTCGGCGTTGTAGGTGACGAACGTGTCGATCTTCTTCGACTTGCTCAGGTGCAGGTGGGCGTGATGCCCGACCCCGGCGTCTGCGAGCGCGAGCTCGCGCCCGAGCGGCGCGTCGGCGTCCTCGAGCCACAGCTCGACCTCGCCGTCCTCGCCGTGCGCCTCGATGAATGTGGCGACGAGGACCGTCCCGTCGGCGTCGACGACATCGATCTCCTCACCCTGGCCGTGCACGAACAGCTCCATCTCCACTAACCTCCTATCTGGATACATGAACATTCGTGAAACCGAAGCCTGATCCTTTCGTCTGATCCGGTGCCGACCCCAGGGCCAAGACCGTACTTCACCCTGCGCGAGGAATCGTAGCCACAGCTTTACTCTATGTCAATAAATCGCCACTGCACTTCAGGACGTCCGGTCTCGGGTCTAAGGTTCGGCCATGCAGCTCGATGAAATGCTGGGCGCTGCGAGAGCGCGACGGCTGCGGGACTTGATCCGCAAGGCCCTGGTTGACGCCTATACGGAGAACTGCAATCGCTTCTCGGAGGAGCTGGGGGACAACAATCTGACTTTCGCGGTCTCGGTCGTCCACAACCTCCGGCACATGGTCGAGGAAGCCCTCGAGTTCGAAGATGGAGTGACGATCACTCGTCCTCGCGGCTCGTTCCAAGTCGAGGTCGATAGCCACTTCGTCTTCCACTTCTACAAAGTGCCGGCGGCCACAGGCGATTTCGGCGAGATGCGCTTCGATCAGTCGCGGACGAAGCTTGATCTCGTCGCCGAGAACACGACACAGTTGAGTCTTGAGTTCGAAGACGAGCAGCCTGCCCACTCGCTGAGTCAGCTCGTCGTGCTTCACTCGGGCACGCCGAGTGAGGGTCTGAAGCAGGTCTTGGTCGGCGCTCCTTACCTTTCCGGAGTGAACGGTCTTAGTTGGGCATGGCTTGAAGAGTTCGCCGACGGCGACAAAGCCTCGTCGCCTATAGAGGTTGACGAACTGCGGCGCTTCGCTGATGAGAGCGAACTACCCGAACTCGTTGTCCGCCTTCGCAGTGGGACTAAGCCTGCGAGCGCGGATGGTTCAGTGTCGGCGTGAGCGTCGACGCCGCCAGAGCTATCGCCCCAATCTTCGACGGTCAGCGTCTCACCCTCGCCCGCGAAGCGAACGGCTATCTAAAGAGCGACCTCGCAAAGAAGGTCGATGTAACACCCGCCGCGATCGGCCAGTTCGAAAGCGGGGTCGCCAAGCCAAGCGCAACAACACTCGCGCAGCTGGCGATGATTCTCAGCTTCCCCGTCGAGTTTTTTGGTTTCACCGGGGAACGCCACCCCCGACCGACGATAGACGGAACATTCTTTCGAAGCCTGCGTAGCGCACGCCAGACCGAACGGCAGAAAGCTGTTGCCCACGCGGCTCTGGTCTGGGAAGTAGTCAGACGACTCGACGATCTTGTCGAGATGCCTGTGCTCAACCTCCCAAGCGATCTGCACGTCAATTCCAAGACGCCTCTCGACGACATCGAGGACGTGGCGGAAGAGATGCGTAAGCGCTGGTCGCTCGACGAGGGGCCTGTCCCGCACGTCGTGCGCCACATCGAGCTACACGGCGTTGTCGTGACCAGATATCTCGTCGGCAGCGAGCGCGTCGATGCATTCTCGGCTCCATTCGCCGAGCGGCCGATCATCGTGCTCGGTGACGACAAGGGCCAGTTCGACCGTTCTCGTCTCGATGCCAGTCACGAGCTCGGACACTTGGTTATGCATCCCGACCCTCAGCCCGGTGACAGGACGCTCGAGAATCAGGCAAATCGCTTCGCCGCTGCTTTCTTACTTCCACGCAACGCCATCGTCGATCAGCTACCCCAAGGTCGCGTCAACTGGATGCACATGGTCAGCCTGAAGCGCGAATGGGGCGTGTCGATTCAGGCCCTTCTATATCGAGCGCGCACGCTCGGAACGCTCGATGACACTTCCTACGAGAACGCGATGAAGACGATGAGCCGGCGAGGATGGCGCAAGAACGAACCGGGTTACCTCGGCCCGCCCGAACAGCCAACACTGCTCACTAAGGCACTTGAGGCTCTTTCGGTGACCGGGTTCACACTCGCCGACCTCAGCCGGCTCACCCATCTTGGTGAAGCAACGCTCCGAACGATCGTCGGCGATGAATACCTGGCCTCGAGGCGTCTTCGCGCGCTCGACGACCAAGCTGACTCCTAGGCGGGCGCAGCTACGAACGTTGCCTGCGTGCCCGCCGAGCCTTGGCGATGATCGACGCATACGCGACAGCAAACTCAATGCCTTGCTCTTCCTCGGCGAAAGCCAATAGATGCTGACCTATCACCTCTGCATCGAAGTCAGCAGCGATCGCTCGCTTCGTCGCTGTATCTAGGTCGAGCCGTCCCTGGCGCTGAACCGGCTGCGCGCTCGGGTCAGTCTGTTCGTCAAAGAGCGTCGGCGCTTCCCGCCGCCGCCCGTTACCTGCTGATCCAGGGAGAAGCTCGGAGGGCATCTGTCGAAGTGTCTCACGCCGACGTGTCAGCACTGACTGCCCGTGGGCCAGGATCAACCATTGCCAGATCGCTTTGTCCCGGCCTCTTGCTGGGATCGGTTCACCCGTCTCGACAGCCTTGCCAAGCCCCGCGACAGCGATCGAGCCATCGCTCTCGCCGATCGCATCGAGGTGTGTCTTCGGCGGCGTCCACTTCAGCAGGTCGGGATAAGGGAAGTCGCGCTCGACTTCTCCTGTGGCGATGCGCGCCAGGCGCTGAGCCTCAGCCACGATGTATGCCTGATCCTGAACCGCGGATGGCGGTTGCTCTGACACGACCGCGCCAAAGAGCGCACCGGCCAGTGTCGCAATCGTGTCGGTGTCGCTCCCCAGGACGTTCGCAGCGGTCACAAGCGCGCCATGTGGATCGTCCCCATGGATCGAGACCAACGCGATCGAAAGTGCGGCCGTCGTCATCCCCGATCCGCGCGTCGCCGGGTCTGTCCCGTCGAGCGCGTGGACGACATCGGCGTAACGCCCGCCATTTGCCTGCGTACGCTCGATGAGCTGCAGCTGTTCGAGTCCCTCTTCGATCACTTTGCCGACTGCTTCTTCAAGCTGCTGATTGGCGCGCTGCTCCCAAACCGGAACCCACAGCTCCCCAACAAGGGGAAGCTCTCGCACGAGCTCTGGCAATCGTCCGGTCAAGCGAAGGTCTCGCGCGGCCGACTCAGGATCGGGAAGTTTCTGTTCTCGAAGAGCGGAAGCCAGGGTGATCGCATGCCACGCCGCTCCAACGAAGCCTCGCGCGTGCCCGTGGGTGCAGATGGAGTTCACGACGACGTCGGGTAGAAACTCGTCCGCGTTGTACGTCCGGCTCGCCCAGACATGGGGCTGGATGCGCATTGCTGCTCCGTTGCCACCGCCAGCTATGTAGTTGCCGCCTTGTCCGTCGAAGAAGTTGTTCGACCAACGAACCGATCGCTTCGTTAGTTCGCTGGCGGCTGTCCTGGTGCCGCGACCGCCGCCGAGTTCGTAGGACAAGAAGATCGGAAGCTCGATCTTCGAAAACGACTCGACATCGAAGCGTCCCGAGGAGCGGATCGCCCGTGAGCAGGCGAGTCGGAGCTGGGTGTCGTCTGAGTACGTGCCGGCCGGCAGTGTGAGCTCAACGCCAAAGCGGCCTCCGACCCGTCGCTTCCACGGTTGGAGTCGCTCGACCCGGTCGCTACCCACACGCTGCATGAGGCCCGAGGGCTTGTGCGCCAACTCAGTCATGAACCCGATGGCATCGCCGTACGCAGCCCAGAGGGCCGAGTTGACGACTGCCGCGGCGTTGTCCTGACCTGAGCTAAGTGAAGATGGCATCGTCAACGGTGACCTCAATGTCCGGGTGCCCGACAGCCTCGCAGTAGGCGAGGATGGTTCGACGGCTGATGGGATCGCTGGCGTAGATCCGTTGAAGGTACTCGGTCGAGAGTTCGCCGGGATAGAGGACTTCTGACTGAGGATCGGTAGGGCGCTCGCGCGGGAAACCATCAGTACGCCGGCTCAAGGCCCCATATCTTCCGGCGACTTCGTCGGCGAAGAGAGCTTGGAAGCCCTCCAGTCCCTGCCCGCGCTTGACAGCCGGATACATGTTGTTGGTCGTCGAGAACCAGACGTCGCCGTGGTCGAGAACGTCGGGCGTGAAGCTCAGAACGCCCCACCATCGCTCGGTGGCGTGCCACTTGCCTGAGGCAATGGTGTACAGCGCCGAGTTGATGTCGGTGATCGAGAGGTTGACGTAGTCGAGCCACTTGGTGTCATACCGAACCGCGCAGACCGGCAACCACACGTGTTCGAGATAGTCGTCAGACGGAAGGCGGTGGCGCGACTTCAGTGCACGCGAAGCGAGGACTCCGAGAACGCCGCGCGAGGTGGTGTAGTGGAGGATCTCGGTGATGCCCCGCTCGCGTGCCCAGTCGGCGACGCTCAAAGGTCGATCTCCTCGTAGGTGCCTTCCTCGAAGTAATCGACAAGCCGCGCGGCCTCGGTCGGCTTATAGCCAACGACAACTGATTCGCGCGCCCTGCCGAGCGCCATTGCCAGCAGGCGCCGATGGTTCTCGAGCAGCGAGTCCCCTTCTTCGTCTCCGTGTGGAACAACATCGGCGTTCAGACCAAGAACGACGACGTGGTCGAACTCAAGCCCTTTCGCCGAGTGCATCGTCGACAGCGCAACGTTCTCGTCACCGTCGGGCCATTCGCTCCGCTGAGTGATCGTGACGTATTCGATTCCGGCAGCATCAAGTGCAGGGCGCAGAAAGCGGAACCAGCCCAATGGGTGCAAGAACGCGACGGACTCATCCGGGGAGATGTTCTCGAGCCAGTCGATGGCCCAAGCCGTCTGCTCCCGGTAAAGACCGCGAAGAACGACAGGCAAAGGTCCGTCGCGCGTCGCGCCCTGAAAGTCGGGAAGCGTTCCATCTTCGGCCTGTTCAACTCCTTCCACGAGCGGCCGCGCGAAGGCAGCGATCTGCTTGGTGTTGCGGTGGTTGCGCGTCAGATGCACGTTCTGAGCCTGTGGGATCTGCAGGCCAACCTCAGCCCATGTGAACGCACGCGGGTAGATGCGCTGCACTGTGTCGCGGATGAATGTCGTTGAGTGTTCGCGCGCGTCTTCGGACACGTGGTTGACGACAGCGCGAATAACGTTCGCGCCGAAGTCTTGCGCCTCGTCGACGATGACGACGTCGTAAGGCGGGCACAGCTTGTTCTCGGCCAAGAACACCGACAGGTCGTTCCAGTCGACATGCCCGTTCGCTTGCTTCCATGCGTTGTACGGCTCGATAACCTCGTCGAGGAGACGTTGACGCATCGGGCGCTGCATCTGTGGCGACTGCCCACGGCCGTCGCGGCGCAAGCCGAGATAGCTGTTTAGATCGCCGGGCATTAGTCGGCCGAGGACGTAGTCGACTTCGTCAAGAAGGAAGCGGCCGTCGAGACCGAGGCCGCGGCCGAGCTCTTTGATCTTCCGCTCCCGCTTGTCAGTGTCGAGTACCGGATCTCCGATCAGATCCATGGCCCAGTGGCCGAAGGTCGAGACCGTTAGTTCAAGATCCGGCCCGGCCAGCACCTGCGCTTCAGCCAGCTCGTTGACGTAGCCGCGAAGAGTGCGGTTGAACGTCAACACGAGAATCCGCACCGGATCATCGAGCTCGAGATCGGCGCGGCGTTCGCGCCAGAACCGAGCGAGGAAGCGCAGTCGGAGCAGAGCGGTCGTTGTCTTTCCGCTGCCGGCGGCACCTCGGATCAGCCAAAAGCCAGGGCCGGGGTCGAGGATCACCTGAAGTTGCTCGGGGGTCGGGTCTACCGAGCGGAGAACTTTCATCTAGGGCTGCCTCTTGTCATCAGCCGCTCACCGTACGGCAGTCGCCGTCTCTTTGGAAGCCCCATACGAGGAAGCGAGGGCCTCACGACGCGGTTATGGACTCCACAGCCCGCCGACTGGCGCCGTGTGATCCGGGTACCGACGTACTCGCCCGTCGGAAGTCCGTTATCTGATGCCGCGGGCCTTGTCGATCCTGTCGATCTTGGCCTGATCTCCCCTGGTCGGTAGCGGCGGCGACCAGTAGCTGGCGATCTGCCGGCAATAACCGTCCATCACGATCGAGCGGATCGGGACCGACTGTTTGCGGGTTACCGAAACACTGAAGACCTTGTTCGCGCCTTTGGTGACCGGAAGGTTGAAGGTGTTCTTTGCACGGAACTCGCTCTTCTTGAACGCTGCAAGGAAGGCGTCCTCGTCGAGCTGAGCGAGCATCCGCTCGGCCATGTCGTCCTTAGGTACCTCGAGAAAGATGTAGCGGTGGGCGGCGCTCTCCGGCCGGCCCGGATAGTGGTCGCTGCGGGTCGAGCGGAGATAGATCATTCGCTCGTAGCGCCCCAGGTGTTCGACTGCCTGCCGCACGGCTTCGGCGCAATGCTCGGCGCGGTCGATCAGCTTCACGTGGTGACGCGCGACCGAGTCGATGTTGATCGTCGTCTGGCTTGCCTTGGCGCGGTTCTGGCTCTTGCAGGAGATCAGGATCCAGTTGTTCTCGACGTCCTCTGGGTCGCCGAGAGTTACGTAGTGGTCAGCGCCGTCGTGGTCGTCGACTGGCATCTCGACATGCAGGCCCAAGTCCTCCCAGATGTTGGCCATGAACGTTTCGAAGTTCTTTCCCGAGATGGGAGTGCGGTAGCGCTGATGCCAGTCCTGGATGCCTCGCATCGTTCGCTTGATGACCTCTCGATCAGCGAACAACTCGTCTTCGGTGTAGTAGAAGTAGTCGATCTCGGCGCGAGCGGCCTGCATCCAGACGACGGCGTTTTCGGCGTCGAGCTTGGAAAGGCCCCGCTCGCGCCACCTCGCCTTCTCGGCGGCGATCTCGAGATCGCTGAAACCGATCCTCAACGCGCCGAGCCCAGGATGTTTACGAGGCTCTCGTTCGGCCGGCAGAGCAACGTTCGCCCCGAGCGCGTGCAGGACGCGCAGAACCGAGGCTTTGCTGGTCTTGATGCCGCGCAGACCGAGGAGGTCGGCAACGACGCGTGCAGATGGGAACTCTCGGTACAGCTCGGCTGCTTCGGCCGCCCATGAGGGCGGCTTGGGCGGGGTGGGATGGGAAGGCGCGACATCGTTCGCGCCCCGGCGGCGCTGCGGCAGGCGCACCTCAGCTTCTGGATCACCGCTCGCTCGTCCCATGGCCCAAGCGTGGCAGGCGAAGGCGTGCACTACTTCGTTTTCGCCTACCGTTTGCTCGAATCGAGCCGACCGCACGACACGCTGCGAATTTGACGCATCACGACCCACCCCCTTACGGTCCTGGCGACCGGGCTGGCGCGACTCGATGGCGCTAAGGGGTTGCCGGTGTTGCGCGTCTCGCCGCTCTTCCCGCAAGCCTGGATCCCGCTGAAGCACCGTTCCGGACCGCCGGCGGCCCCGAAGGGAAACCGAGCTGCCTTGATCGAGCGAGGTGGCTCGGTATACCGGGTACGGCTGCGAGCTTCATGACGTGCTGACAACCCTGCTGTTGCGCAGCTCGGATGCGCCCGCGGTAGTAGCGTCCGGGGATCGACACTGCCTCGGCCAACACGAAGCCCCTTCCGCCGACGGAGCAGTTGATCGCCGACCTTCTCGCGGCGGGCGGAGTCATGCGCGTCCCCTACTGGCCCGAGCAAGGTGAACGGAACTACCGACAACTCGTCGACGCCGCGCAGCGCTGGAACAAGATCCCGGAAGGGAAGCGGCTCGTCACCGATTTGGATCGCGGCGAGCTGGAGATCCGGCTCGTCGACGCTCCCGAGGGAAGCGCCATCGCGCTCGTGCCGGTTCCGGTTCCGGCTCGTCTGACCAAGCCGCACCCGGTCGCTCGGCAGTTCCGCGAGGACACGAAGCGGCACCGTGTGTCGCGCGCCCAGCTCTCGCGCGCCGTTCGCATCGTTCACGCGCTCGCTACTGACTCTGAGCGACGTGGCTACGAGGTTCGAAAGCTCAGCGCGGATCTGCCTCCGCGTCGCGGCTATGCGCATCGGTCGATGAAGGGCGGAGCTGACTTCGAGATCGTTCTCCGCGATCACCGTTATCCGCTTCACATCATGGAAGAGAAGGTGCCGCTGCGCGGCGTCTGGGAGGACGAGCAAAGCTGGCGGAAGAACGATCGCTACTACCGCCTTTCAAGCGATGACGCTTTCAGTGGTCGCTACGACAAGAACGCCACGGGGAAGTTGACGATCAGCCTCGACGGCTACAGCCGTGAGGGCCGCCAGTCATCCTGGGGCGACCGCCGCTCGTGGACGCTCGAGGAGAAGCTGCCGGAGATTCTGCGCGAGATCGAAGTTCGAGCCGTCGAGGATGACTGCCGCGCCGAGCGGGAGCGACGGAAGGAAGAAGAACGCCAGCGACAGTGGGAGCTGGCGATGGAGCGAGCGAAAGAGCGCTTCGTTGACTCGTATCGTGGCAAAGTGTTGCGCGCTCATGCGGCTGCGTGGCAGGAGGCGATCGAGCTTCGCCGCTACCTGGACGCGCTCGAAGAGACGCACGGCGATGATCCTGACGCCACGGAGTGGATCGAATGGGTGCGCGACTACATCAAGAGACTCGATCCATTGAACAGCGCGCAGACACTTCCGACGCCGGAGGAGATCAGCGCTGAAGAACTGAAGCCATTCCTCGGCGGCCTCAGTCCGTACGGGCCGCGAGGCTGGTGAGTTCCGCCGGCCCGACATCCAAGATTCCGGCCGGAATTTGACGCGCGACCCGAGAGTCGCTCTGGCTGCGGCTCGACCGGGCTGGCGCAACTCGAATGCGCTAAGGGTTGTCGGCGTTGCGCGTCTCGCTGCTCTTCCCGCAAGCCTGGATCCCGCTGGAGCACCGTTCCGGACGGCCGGCGGCCCTGAAGGGGAACCGAGCTACCTCGATCGAGCGGGGCGGCTCGGTGTGGTCAATGCGAGCGCTACGCCAACCACTATCTCAAGCTGCCGGTGGCGCTCGTCCCATCCCACGTCATCGTGGTTTGGGCGCTCGCCGGGAAACTCGCGCGAGTCGGGTCGGTGTTACCGAATCCGTTGATCGTTGCGGCGTCGGCGTTCGAAAGAGTGCCGATACCGGTGGCAAACCAGAGGACGTCGCCGTCGGCTTGGAAGTTCGAGTTGATCGAGCCGATGTTGAACGTCGCCGGCAGGCCGGCGGGCGTGCCGACCGTGCGCGGCACGCTGGTGAACGCAGAGCCGTCGACGCTGGTGTAGAGCGAGCCGGCGTCCCAGGCGGAGATGACCGTGACGATCTGGCCGGCGGCGAAGTTGCCGCTTGTGGCGAGGTTCGCGTTCGCGTTCGCAACGCCGCCGACAACCATGCCTGTCAGCCAGTTCAGGCCGGTCGACCAGCGCGTGAGAATCTCGTTGTTCGAGCCGGCGTCCGTCCAGGAGAACGTGTACGCCGTGTTTGTGCGTGCGGCCGCGGACGCGTCCATCCTGATGCGCATCGCCACCCAGCCCTGCGTCGCGCTCAGCACGCTCGCCGGCGCCTGCACGCGAGCGGCGTTTCGTGCTGCACTCGCCCCGTTCGTCTCCACGTAGGGGGTTGCGTATGCTTTCTGCTCGAGCTGAATGCCGTCCGCGTACCAAACGAGTGGCGCCGGATTGCCTTCGAGTGAGATGAGAGCACGTGCGGCGCTCGCGCTCATCGTTCGTGTCACTGATACGCGCTGCCATGCGGTAGTGAGAGTGATCGTGTTGAGCGAGTTACCGGTCGTCGTGCCGCTGGCATCGGTCTCGATCAAGTTGATGCGCACAGGCGCTCCGCTGTAACCAGTGGCGGCTTTGACCAAGACTGAAGCTGTGTACGTTGCGCCGGCTGTCACCGGGACGCCCCAGCCGAACCCCAGACCGACGACGAAGAGGCGGGCTCCTTGAAAACCGCCACCGCCTCCGGGCTGGTCCATCTTCAAAGATGCCTGTCCGAATTTCGACGTCGATGGGTCACGTGTGACCGTTGTGCCGTTACGCGACTCCCAACCCGTCGTGTTCGTCTCGAGGCCACCGTTAGGGACGAGGTTGGTCGTGTTCTCCCAGATGCCGGTCGACGAGTCCCCTGACAGACCGTCTCCTTGCGTGGCCGCGGCTCGCGTCGCGTCGGTGATCTCGTTGCCGCTGAACGTGAATGGGACCAGCGTTCCGTTAATCAGCGTCGGCGCACTGGTGGCAGTCGCGCTGAGTTCCCAGACGTTCCCGGATGCAGAGCGCGCGCACAGCAGCAACGAGTTCGGGCTAGATGATGGGTCGACGAGGACAGCGTCGGTAGCGGAAGTGACCGTTCCCGTGTAGCAACTCGCCCTCTGAACGGTGAGCTCCGGCTCCGACTGCTGAACCCAGCTGACCATCGAGGTCGACGACGGGTACTGGTTTCCCGTATCGGGCGTTCCCGTGCGGATAGCTCTAAATGCGGTTGTTAGGTATTGCTGTGTCCGCGAGTCCTGAGCCTTCGTCTGTTGGCGGAGAAAGGTCGGCACGGCGACCGCGATCAGGATTCCGAGGATCACGATCACGACCATCAGTTCGATCAAGGTGAACGCCTTGCTCGTACGGGCACGTTGACCGCGCGGCGCGCCGACCCTCGTCGAGCGGAGAGCCTTCCCGGCGAAGGCGTTGACGCGACGGCTGTCCATGCAACAAGTGTCCGGAATGCGCACGCTTTTACGTCGGTGTTCACAGAAGGTGGCACGCCGCCGATGCAACGAGGGGTAGCCCCGAGGGTTCGCGTTCGCCAAAGCTGACGCTCACCGGGGGCGGTCGAACTCCCGCTGCGGCCGGATGCTTCCGCCCCTAGGAGCGCTCTGCGCATCTGGTTAGCGTTTCGGGTGTAGGCGCTTTACGCTCGCGCGGTGCCGCGCGTTCGTTTTAGAGCATCGGGGTTCCCGACGAGACGAGTGAATGGAACTCGTGTCCTCGAGGTTTCTTGGGCGGAACTGATTTGGGCCGCCATCACCGTTGGCAAGTGGCGGGACGATCTGTTCGCGCACGGGCGCTACTCAGCGTTCGAGGCGATCTCGCGCGCTGCATTGCATTGGGCGAATCTGCGTGAGGATCACGCGCGCCACTTCGTCAGAAGCGATGCCTACGACGATCTTGATCCGTCAGAGAAGTCCGGCGTGTCTTATGCGCTGGGAATGACATCGGCCAAGGTCTTCGCAGCGAGACAGCTCTCCACTCCGTGGCTCCTTCACGTCGACCGATACCGCACACCATTCGGCGTGACCCTTCGGCCCGGCCGTAGCCGGCCCGACCTAATCGGCCCACGAGACCCCAATCGACTGAGGAACTGGATCGTAGTAGAGGCCAAAGGACGCACGAATAACCTCGACGACGGCACGATCACGGCGCTACGACGACAGAAGCAAACGATCTTGACGATCGGCGGCCGGGCGCCGGTGCTGTCTGTCGGATCGGCTACTCACTTCACCAACGACGTCCTCGAGGTGGAAGTTGTCGACCCCGAGGCACGCGGTCGGCGGAGCATTGAACTGTTCGGCGATGCTTTCGGAGATGCCAAGCGCCGCTTCGCGGCGGCCTATTACCAGCCGTTCATCGATCTCCTCGAAGAGGACGGCGCTGAGACACGTCGAGACCTCGTCAGGCAACGCCTTGCCCTAGCCGACCTGACGATCGGGATGCCCGCACATCGCTTCGACGCCATCCGCGCGTTCATTGGCGGTGAACAAGAGGACATCGATCTCGGCTTCGAGGCGCAAGGAGCAGTTACTGACAGCGCCAGGAGCTTCGCTGGCGCCGATGCTGTCGTCGTGGAACTCGGTGAGAGTTGGAGTGACACGTTGATGCGACTGGAGCCGCGCGAGCGCATGGCTCAGTAGACACGCGCTCCTTTTGAGTCCGCAGTTTGTAGCGCCACGGAAGCGTCGTAGGCTCCGGATTGTGTGGGCAGGAGTTGATGTCGGAGGCCGGCGCAAAGGCTTTCACTGCGCCGTTCTCAGCGGTGATCACGTTTTGAGCCTGGCCCGTTTCGCCACGCCGGCAGAGGTCGTCGACCACTTAGTTCGGCACGCTCCGGAGCTGACGGCGATCGACAGTCCGATCTCTCTGGCGCGAGACGGCGAGCGCTCTCGGCGATGTGAACGGGACTTCGTCGCCGCCGCGATCTGCAACCTGCGCTACACGCCCGACCGCGCTGGGCTGGAATCAAACCCGAGTTACTACGAGTGGATCGAGCACGGTCTTGCGCTCTTCGCGGAGTGCCGGAAGCGTGGCCTTGGGGTGATCGAGTGCTTTCCGACGGCGTCGTGGACGGTCTGGTCTGGCAAGCGAGGAAGCATGCGACGAAGTACTTGGACGACTCAGGCGCTCGCTCACCAGAACCTGACGGGCCTTCCGAGCCGGATGAATCAGGACTTTCGAGACGCTGTCGCGGCTGCGCTGACGGCACGAGCACACGAGCGCGGACTCAGCACCTGCTTCGGCGACATCGTTGTGCCGTCCTGAGCGTCCACCGGATCTCCGTACGCCCGGATCCCCATCGGAGCCCACCGCAGTCAACGGCCGTAGTGCAAGGTCGTATGGTTCCGGCATGCCTTCGCAAGCCCACGTTGCGCTCGCCGATCGCCTCAAGGATGTTGATGACCTACTTGGTGCCCACGGTGCAGTAACAGCCGCACACGCAGCCAACCCCGGACGCCGATTCAACGTCATGGGCATCAACCGAGGGGCCATCCTTCTGCTGAGCGCTCACCTCGAGGGTTACATCGAAGACCTCATGGAGGAGTGCCTGCGTCACGTCAACCCGAGCCTGAGCGGCGAGGCTCTGCGTCGTGGGTTCATGAATCCCACCGCGGATCGCATCGACGAGTTCTTCGCGCTCATCGGCTTGAAGAAGCCGACAAAGAACGCCACGATCTCGTGGCAGAACTGCGACAACGCGAGAGTTCGGGCAAGCCTTAAGCAGCTCATCGAGACGCGAAACAAGATCGCTCACGGCACCCAAGAAACGGTTCACAAGGGCACCGTCGAACTGCTCCATCGACATGTCAAAGCCTTCGCCGTGCGGTTCGACGAGGTCGTAGCCCGCCATATGACGACGATTCTCGGCGGCACAAGGCCCTGGCCGTAGGAGCGGGCCAGTTCGGTGCGATACAGAACGCCGAATTACCGAGTGAGGCGAGGGTATGTCGGCGCTTCCGGTCTAGTTCAAGTCGCCCGATGGGGCGAGGCGGCCTGGCGTACGGACGACCCGCCTACTCGACGACAACTTCAAATGGCTGCTCCACGCGAAGCTCTGAGTTAAGGGCCTGGCGGCGCTCCTCGACTGCTGCGATCCCTTGCCGCCGTTCGGTCGCCTGCTCGGCGTAGCTTGCTGCGACCGTCCGGACGAGCGTCGCTGCCTCCTCGGGGTTGTAGCTCGGTACGAACCACAGGGTGGTGTCGAAGTAGTCGACACCGGCAACGCCAGAGCGTGCGCTGTGAACGACGTTGTCGAGAGCATGACCGAACATCGGATCTTCGTCGCGTCGAAGTTGCACACCGATCCACAACGATCCATCGTCGCGCTCATCGGAAGTGACGCCGGCGACGAGTCCGTTCGTCTCGACTGAATCGACGGCTGCCGCGAACAGCTCAACGAGTTCGGGCCGGGAGGCTTCTCGCGTCTCGACTTCGTTGAGCCTCTGTCGGTAGCGCGCGTCGCCTTCGACGAGCGACTTCTCGACCCAGGTGCGAATCTCCGCGCCGGTGACGCTTGCACTGGCGCCGTGAAAGCGGATGATCCCGTCGCTGCCGACATGCGCAGCACCTAGATCATCGAAGAAGCGACTGGCGACTAACTCGTTAAGGACGGCGCCGACTTCCTGCGCCCAGATGTCGCGCCGCTCGACGGGCACGTCGGCGAGGACGACGCGGACTAAGTAGCGCACGTTGTCCAAGGTCGGTGGATCGAGCCAGCCGGACAGCTGGTGCTGCGTCTCGACCGTTGTCTCGAAAATGACCGGGTGATCCGAGCCAGTCACCGGCGGCTCATATGCCGGGGTCGGTGGTGGGTAGCGTCGAGCCTCGTAGCGAGTTGAAAATGCCTCCCACCTCAGCACCCAGGCGAGGACGAACAAGAACGCGCGATGAGCCGTGTCGACGGTCGGATCTATCTCGTGCTCAAGCTCGCCGCGGCGTGCAAGCAGCCAGTGGTACTCGCCGATGTCAGGTGTGAAGGGCCCGACCTCGAGCAGATCTTCGAAGCGAATGAGGGAGAGGTTGGTTGGGTCTGTCTCGATGCCGCCGAGGTGACTGAGCCCGCTGTACTGAAGCTGAAGTTGTCCGACAGTCTCAACGCGCTGCCCGCGCCACGCGCTTCGTGCCGAATCGAAGGCGCTGATAGTCGCCGAGAACGCACCAACAGCGTCGCCTTGGTCAAGAGCCTTCTCAGCATCGACGAGCTGCAGGCGAACGTCTTCTGTCTCAACCGACTCGGCTAACAGGACTGTTCGCAGCTCGACATCGAATGCGGCGACGACGAGCGCGTCGATAAACCGCTGCGCTTGTGCGACCCAGCCGGGCATGTTGCTGGCGTCGACCACCGTGCCGTGATGCTGAGCTTGGTTGCGCGCTCCGTGTAGTTGCAGAATCGAGGCCCAGGCGTCGGGCTTCCAGTCGTCGAGCGTCTCTCGGAGCAACGAAAACTTCTTCGGAAACGACTCAGTCGAGCGACCGTGGTGACCAAGCGCGATCGCCATCGCGTACTCGCAGGCGCCATCGAGCAGGATGAGTGCCGAGTGTCGGCCGATCTCCGTTGGGTCTTGCGAGCGAGCGAGGGCCTCCTCGAGCAGGAAGCGGAGGCGCTGAAGTTGGCGACGCGTGGCGTCGGTCAGCATCCATTGAGGGTAGCCCGAGGGTCCGCGTTCGCCAAAGCTGACCCCTGCGTCATCGCGTTGGGATTCAAACCGGAGCTTGTGAAATCCGATAGCCCCTCTAAAGGGAGCTCCCCCGCTTCGGCGGGACTGCGGCTTGAAGGAGGGGTCTCTGTGGCTCGACCTCGGTGTGCTCAGCACCCGAACTCGCGTGTCTGGTTCGACGGCACCCACGGTGCTCCTGGTCTGAAGCGCCAGCGGTTCAACTGCGTGCAGCCGAATGGATCGCGGCACGCCTTCACGTTGCCGCTGCCCGCGGACACGAATGCCGGCTACGAAACGAGGCCCGCTACGCGCGGGCGATCCGCGCTCACCTCGAAGCAAACGGCGGCGTCGCTGACGATCGGCGGCTGATCCTCGACGCGACGGGACAGCCCTGCTCGCTCTGGCTGCCGTGAGTCGCGCTACCGGGGCGGCGGCAACTGAAGCCGGTTCAGCGCACGCTGCGCTTCTGCACGCATCGCACCTGTCGGTCGAGAGCCGAAGTAGATGCGAGCGATGACCGAGTAGGCGCGACCGCGACCTGAGCCGGTCAGCTCCCACTCGCCGCCAGCGACATAGGAAGCCTCGCAACAGGCGAAGTGCTTGGCGTTGTTGAGCGCGAGTCGTATCGGCTTCTGACCAGACTCAACCGGGCTGTGGATGACGGCCCAGACGATGACGGCCTGACGCGGGAGATGCTGAAGCGTCTTGTTCGGCGGGTCAGCCGTCGGATCGTCGAGGTAGCGAACGCCGCGCGCGATCCACGCCGCCGACTCCAACGGCGTCGCCTCTCGCTGACTGTGTCCGACGTAGGCAGAGCGCGTGTTGCCGCTGCGCCCCGTATCCCAGCCAGCGAGGTGGCCGAATGCAAGCGGGTGGCTCCAGGGAGCGAGAGCCAGTGCTGCCAGAGCAGAAGCGATCACCTTGAGCCTACGATGCTGGAGCCGCTTCGAGTCCCTCCGAACGGCGAATGATCGCTGCGTGCAGCCACCTAGTCGGGCGCGAATCCTGTTGCCCTACAAGCTGACGCTTGTATCAAGTTCCCTCCCAATGCGATGCCGCGGGGGAAGCTGACGCCGGCGGGGCGGTCGAACTTCCGCCGCGGCCGGATGCTTCCGCCCCGCTGGCCGGCGCCGTTTCGACCGTAGAGGGTCAAGCTGGCCGCCGCTAGACGCTCCTTAGGACATGGCCGAAGCGACCGCTTCGGCTCGCCGATCGAGGACGTACGGTAAGTAGCAATGTTCGGCAGGCGGCTTGATTCCCTACGAGAGCGCTACGGGTGGCTCGCCACGCGAGCCGAGCGCATCAGTCGATTCCAGCGTTTTCGCCGCTACTGGGTGTGGCGCCAGCGGCTTGAGAACGCGCAGTTCAAGTTCTTCGCGCGCCTGATCAACACTCAGCGCTCGCTGCGCGAAAGACGGGCGGCGGTCGGTGCCGCCGGGACGATCGCTAAGACCGTTGCCTTTTCGCTCATCGCGGCTGTCGCCCTCGCCGTGGCTCTTGAGCTTCTCGATCGCTTGGTCTTTCAGCGATCCCCCGTTCTTCGCAGCTTTCTCCCTAACGGCTTCGCCGATCGCACCGCTCGGCGCTTTAGGGGCGGCGCTCACTCGGGCGAGCTGACGCTGTTTGGCACGGTCGCGCAGATCACCGGCATCTTCCTCGGTCTCTACTTCGCCGCGGTCAGTGGGATCGCTGCCGCTGTCTACGCAGACGTTCCCGGTGAAGTGCGGCTCCTACTCACACGCGAGAAGCTCGGCAACGTCTACATCAAGATCGTGGCGTTTCTAGGAGCATTCGCACTCGTTCTTTCAACTGCGGTTGTGCTTGGGATCAGTGTTGGTCTTGCCAACGTCGCCGTCGTCGGCGTGCTTTCGGCTCTCTCGATCTTCGCCTTCGTGATGCTTGGCCTCAGAGCGTTTTACTTCTTCAGCCCAGACACGCTCGCCGGCTACGTAATCGCGGACGTAGTGCCGCTGCTACAAGGCAGTCGGCGCGGAAGGTTCGGGTCAAAAAGTCGCGCGATTCCCTACAACTATCAGCGGCAAGCGGAGGAGCTGCTTTCGACTTTTCGAGCCGTCGTGAGCTTGTCGGCTACGCGTCCGTCGGTCACGGAGCGTTCGCTCTTGCACATCGTCCAAGGGAATCTGCGTCTGCTGTACACATACGAGTCACTGAAGGGCGACATCGATAGCAAGAGTCTTTGGTTCAAGCAGAGGCTCGAGTTTCCGAAGTGGCTGACGTCAGATCACTCTTCGGTCGACATGGCCTTGAGAACGCAGACGGCGATTCAGGCAAAGCCCGTTGCTGACAGGCTCTGGGTCGAGCGTGAGCTGCACGATGTTTTCCGCATCGTGCTCGAGGCGCTCTTAGCTCGGCCAGACCGAGCAAGAGCAATCGAAGCGCTCGAAACTCTCGTTAGCTGGACGCGCGTTTTCGGACGCCAGCTCGCTGTCGACGAGACGTTGGCTTTGAGCACTCTGGCGACCGGGTTGATCGAGGTGCATCTGAGTGCCCGACCCCAAGGCGATCGGAGTGTCGAGTCTGTCGCGCTTGCTGATCTCTTGGCGACCTTTCCGATGCAGATCGTTCTCGGCATGTCTGACAGGCTGCGACCACTCACCGCCGAAGCGTTCGTGAAGGCAACCAGTGGGGTCGATCCTCTCGCCTCGCTACAAAGTCCGTGGCCGCTCGCGGTTGTCGAGCAGCGCGAGTACATCGCCGAGAGGCTGGCCAACGAGCGCCTCGTCGAGCGCAAGAGAGTCACCCAGGACTGGTACGTCTCTCAAGTCCTTGCGCTGTCTATGTCGCGCTTCTTTGCACGTGTTGTTCCGCTCCTTGTTGCCGAACTGGAGCGACTGCCGGCGGTGGCGACCGTCCGTCTCGACGAAGGCCAGCCAATTATCGCCGCGTCGATCGTTCAGCGCGGTATCGAAGGCTGCGAGAAGTTTGCCGTGCACCTAGGCGAGTTCAGCGACTGCCTCGAACGCATCGCAGCGCTCCGAAGAATCAAAGACATGCCGTGGGTCGAGACCGACTGGGACGACGCTCAGCGCCGCGTTGGAGAGGTTCGAACCGAACTACTTCTCTTGACGGCCCGCATCAGTGTCGAGGTCAGCGACCTGGAGACTGGTGGAGAGATTCCGGACTTCTTTGGCGCTTCCTACGCGTTTCTCGCCGAGGAGTGCTTCGACGACGTGTTGCATGCGCGGACAGAGAAGTTCCAGCGGCTGTACCCGGCGTTCTTCTCAGCGTGCTTGAACGCCTACGAACGTCTTAACCGCGAGCTCGCGGGGTATGACCAGCAGACCCAAATCGTCTTCTCGACTGAGACGCTCGCCGATCTGCTCGAAATCTCGGGCTACGCGTTACTGAAGCGGGAGCTTGGCGAAGAAGCATGTTGGGCTGTCGTCAAGGAGCTCTGGGACAGGTATCTAGCGAACCGCGATCGCACGCAGTTCTTCACGTTCTTGTTTGCCGTGCTCTCGCTTCGCGGCTCGCTCTTCGCAATCAAACCTCGGGATATTGGGCGAACGTCTTGGCATATGGCCTTCCAGCGCTACCTCGTCGAACAGGGATTCGTTACGAATCGATTCGGCGGCCTGGTCGACGACTTCGACGAAGAGGACGTCGCAGTAGCAAGCCCTCTCTTGCGAGTCGCCGGTAGCGGGATCATGAGTCAAGGGGCTGCCCAGGCTTTCGTCGTCGGCTACCTGTTGACTTGGCCCGAGGCGCAGGGCCTTGACCTCCCTCGTGAGACGCAGCGCTTCCGCGAATCGCTGGCGTTTCACAGCAGAGATCGAGTGATCGAAGATCCCGCCACGCCGGAAGACGCCACGCCGGAAGACGCCACGCCGGAAGACGCCACGCCGGAAGACGCCACGCCCGATCAAGGCGATGACGAGGCAGCCGAATCCGGGAACGAACCCGACGATCCTGGTGGAGAAGATGCCTAGGCGGCGTCGTATGAATCGGACGGATCTCGCCGGCCAACGCAACACCGTCGTTGTACAGGCTTACAGGGATAGCCCATTCGACGAGCTGTACCCGCACATGCTGATCGAGGATGTTGGCCTTCGGATCATGCCGCTTGGGCGCCGCTGGACTGACCGCGATTTTGCGGTTGTCCTAGAGCCGACATCAGAGAGGCTTGAGGAGTTGCTCTCGCAGGCCCTTGAGCCTGAAGGGCGAGAGGGCCTGACTGACGCCGTCTGCGAGTTCGTCCGGGAGACGGCGCAGCTTGTAATGCACTACGGCCGTGCGATTTGCGAACTCGTCTACTACCGCGATGAGAACGACGTCGTCGCGGCGATCGAGTTCGGCTATGTGCCGCCAGACTCGATCACGATCGACGGGGCTAGATACCTGCAGCGCGTCCCCCCAGAGCTTGCCGCGCAGTGGGAAATTGCGACCGAGATCCGTGGTCCGGCGAGCGATCTGATGATCTTCGACTCTCCAATGCAAGGTCCGGCGCTACACCGGATGCTGATGTCTCTCGCCGAAGTTGGTCGACCGGTGCTCCCGGACTTCGTTGAGAAGCAGATGCTCGGCGAGGAGAACGTTGGCTACTCAAGCACCGACGAGATCCTGTTCACGAACCTCGGACTGGCTGAGGCGAGCCGCAGTATCGGCTGGGACATGCGATCGATGTTCTCCAAAGACGACTATTTTCTCGAGTACTACGCCATCGTCCGGCGTCTGCGGTTCGAGCGATTCCTCATCCAGTTCCGCGATCGCCTGATCGGCCAGCTGAACTCGTATTTGGTTGGTATCGGAGGGATCGTCGGCGAGACGGGGCGTTTGACGGTTACCGGGCTGCCGACGGAGGCCGATGTCGATACTGCCGAAGCTTCGCTCGGACGCGGTGACCGGGACTTCAAGGATCTCCTCGAGCCCTTCTCAATGCGATGAACGGAATCGATGGTCGATAACGCAGACCTCCGGACGCGGTACGAAGAACTTGCTGCGCTTCCCGCAACTGCTTCGGCAGGTCGCAAGCGCGAACGCGGTCGGGCCTTCGAGCGACTCCTTCACGCCTTACTCGACGAAGAAGGACTCGATCCACGAACGAACTATCGCCCCAGAGGCGAAGAGATCGATGGTTCGTTCAAACTCGGCGAGCGCTTCTTTCTGCTCGAGGCGAAGTGGCACGCCGACCCGCTGCCAATGTCGGCGATCTCACCACTTCGGGACAAGGTCGACGGCAAGCTTGAAGGGACGCTCGGCTTGTTCGTATCGGCCTCGGGCTTCTCTGAAGATGCTCCGGCCGCGCTAGTGCACGGAAAGAAGGTCAACGTAATCCTGTGGGATCGCGGCGACCTCGACGAGCTGTTTCGAACTGGTCGGACATTCCGCGCCATCTTGGAGGAGAAGATGAGACGAGCTGCAGAAGAGGGGCTGGTTCTCGTCTCGATGCGGGATGCAGAGAAGGAGAAGACACCCAGGCTGAGGGTGCGTAGGGGCATCGTAGAGGCACTCAAACTGATGCGGGAAGAGGCGGCCGAAACGTTTTTGCAAGCTGCACAGCAATGGGCTAGTTCGACTGACGATGCAGCTTTGCGCGCCGCGGTAGACGAGGTTGCAGACAGCGCTCTGACGGCGCTCAAGAAGGGGAGCACCTGGGAAGACGCGCAGGCGTTCAAAGCCAAGATGACCGAAGCCGGCGGGATCGCAGTTTGCTTACTCCAGAACGAAGAGGACTTCGGCGACGACACGTTTCTTGTCCGTCAGCTGCGGATTGCTGCACGTCGAGTCGACAACATCCCGCCACCATGGGAGCTGTGGCTACTCACGCTCCGCTATTACGCAGATCAGTTGGATGCTGGTCACTTCCGCGAGGAGAGCTTGGCGCGGATCGCGGGATTGCTCATCGAGGCCACACTTGCCGTCGATGACTTTGACTGGGCCGATCCTGAGAATCAGTAGCCCTGCACGGCAGTTCCCCGCCTAGGCGCTAGCGCCTAGAGGCGGACCGGCCATCAGGCTGCAGGGGTAGCCGTCGCCTCTGCGAAGATCGTCGCCGATGTCGTCAAAGATCGTCGATCTCCCCAAATTGGCGCGCGACCTGGCGAGCCGCTCTGTTGGAGCGGAGGCCAACGTCCAGGCTCATATCCAGACGATCCTGCTCTTCGGCGGCCTCAACCTTGGCGAGGAGCATCTGGAATCCGTGGAGCTGGAAGCCCAGGCTGGCGGGGGTCGGCGCATCGACATCGAGGCTGGCTTCACGGTCATCGAAGTCAAGCGCGACCTGCGCGTCGCCGGCGTCCTCGCCCAGGCTGAAGAACAGCTCGCTGGCTACGTGCGCAGCCGCACCAAGGCCCTCGGCCAGCGCTACGTCGGCGTACTTACGGACGGCGCCGAGTGGCGCCTCTACCACCTTGCCGGCGACGACTTTCTCGAGGTCGCACGCTTCGAACTGTCGCCTACGAATCCCGATGCGGAGGGGTTGACGATCTGGCTTGAGGGCGCGCTTGCGACCGCCCAGCAGATCAAGCCGACTCCGCGCGAGATCGAGCGTCGCCTTGGCGCACGAAGCTCAGCGCACGCACTCGACTACACCGATCTCGAGGGCTTGTACATGCGTAGCCGCGACGATCCGACAATCAAGCTGAAGCGCGACCTGTGGGCGCGACTGCTGCGGACAGCCTTCGGCACGAGCTTTGAGGATGACGACCAGCTGTTCCTCGATCACAGCCTGCTCGTCATCACGGCCGAGATCATCGCGCACGCAGTCGTCGGTCTTGACCCGGCGACGCTTCCGCCCGCATCGGTCTTGAGCGGCCAGCGCTTTGAACAGGCCGGAATCACGGGAGTTGTCGAAGAGGACTTCTTTGACTGGGTCGTCGAAGTCGACGGTGGCGAGAGCTTCGTTCGAACTTTGGCGCGCCGGCTGACGCGCTTCGAGTGGGGCGATGTCGAGCACGACGTGATGAAGGTGCTGTACGAGTCGGTGATCAGCACCGACTGGCGCCATCGGCTCGGCGAGTACTACACCCCTGACTGGCTCGCCGAGAAGATTGTCGACGATGTCGTCGACGAACCGCTCGCTCAGCGCGTCCTCGACCCGGCCTGCGGATCAGGAACGTTCCTCTTCCACGCGGTCCGTAGATATCTGTCTGCAGCCGCGGCAACGGACATCCCGCCTACGGATGCGGTCACCGGAGCGACTCGTCATGTCTTCGGTGTCGACGTTCATCCGGTCGCGGTCACTCTTGCCCGGCTGACGTATCTCCTGGCCATTGGCCGTGAGCGTCTTGCCGTGCCCGGCCGGCCGAACCTGCACGTTCCTGTGTACCTCGGCGACAGCGTGCAGTGGCGGACGCCGGAGATGAATCTCTGGTCCAAGGGCGGGTTGACGATCGCTGTCGATGACGGCGCTCAGCTTTGGGCCACCGATCTCCACTTTCCCGACCGTCTGCTCGATGACGCTGGTCAGTTCGACCGCCTTGTCGAGGAACTCGCCGACAAGGCGGCGAACCGCAAGGCCGGAAGCCCACCTCCGTCCTTGGGCGCCACGTTCACGCGCTTCGGCGTTCATCCAGAAGACAGGTCCGCGATCGAACAGACCTTCAAGACCATGTGCACGCTGCATGACGAAGGCCGCGATCACGTCTGGTCGTATTACGTGCGCAACCTTGCCCGGCCGACGTGGCTTTCGCGTGAGGAGAACCGCGTCGACCGCATCGTCGGCAATCCGCCGTGGCTCGCCTACCGCTTTATGACCCAAGACATGCAAGCCTCGTTCCGGCAGATGAGCGAGGAGCGCGGGCTGTGGGCCGGCGCGTCCGTGGCTACGCACCAAGATCTGTCCGGTCTGTTCCTTGTGCGTGCCGCTGAGCTGTACCTCAAGCCGGGTGGCCGCTTCTCCCTGGTCATGCCGCTTGCCGCGTTGTCACGCCGGCAGTTCGCCGGGCTGCGTACCGGTAACTACGAGACGTCGACGGGCCAACTTGCGATCGCGTTCGACACGCCACGGGACTTGCACAAGATCAAGCCGAACCTGTTCCGCGTGCCGCCGAGTGTCATCAGCGGCGTACGTGCGTCATCTCCAAAGCCTCTTTCACCTGACGCCGAGATCTGGTCGGGCCGATTGCCGGGCCGCAACGTTTCCTGGGAGGTCGCAGCGCCGCACATCAGCTATGCGGATGCCGGGATCGATGTCGCACGCGATGCGGCGAAAAGTCTCTACCACTCACGCTTCACCCAGGGTGCAAGTCTCGTACCTCGCGTGCTCGCCTTGGTTGAACCTGCGCCGACATCACCGATCGGCGTCGCCGCCGGGCGAATCGCCGTTCGCAGCTTGCGCTCAGCGAACGAGAAGCCCCCGTGGAAGTCACTGGCGGCTATCGACGGTGCGGTTGAGCAGGAGTTCGTTCGTCCGGTTCACCTCGGGGCGACGATCCTCCCGTTTCGCCAGCTCGACCCAGTGCTCGGCGTGATTGCCTGGGACGGCAGTCAGCTTCTTGAGGGGAGCGACGGACGAATCGACCTTTATCCCGGTCTCGCCGAGTGGTCGCGCCGCGTTGAGGCTACCTGGGATGCTCACAAGGGATCTAACGAGCTGACCTTGCTCGGCCAGTTCGACTTTCGTCGCAAACTCTCGATGCAGTTTCCGATCGCGCCTCACCGGGTCGTCTACACGAAGGGAGGCCAGTACCTCGCGGCCGCACGCGTCGACGATCCGCGCATCGTGATTGATCACAAGCTCTACTGGGCCACCGTCGCTTCCACTGATGAGGCGCGCTTTCTCACGGCGATCCTCAACAGCAGCGCTCTCACTCAGCTCGTCGCACCGCTGCAATCGCGCGGCGAACACAACCCGCGCGATTTCGATAAGCAGGTGTGGCGCCTGCCGATTCCGCTCTTCATTCCCGAGGACGATCGACATTGTCGGCTAGTTGAACTCGCAGAAGCAGCCGAAGAGGTCGCGGAGTCGACCGATGTCTCGGCGCCTAAGACGTTCCAGGCCAAGCGCCGGCTGATCCGCGAGGCGCTTGCCGCACACGCCATCGCGCAAGAAATCGATGAGATTGTCCTCGAACTCTTGTCACCCGCCGTTTAGCGCCATGCCGATAGACCGCGGAACGTCAGCGGAATGAGCGGGCGGCTGCCCGGCGTCAATAAGCCGCCGGTGACGCGGGTCGGCCTCGTGCGCGCGCTACGCGGCGTGTCCCAGGCGGACATGGCCAAGGCGACGGGACTCTCGCTCGCTTCGTGGCGACGTTTCGAGCGTGGCGAGCGGCCGGCGACTCTCGAGGTTTGGATCAACACCGCTTATGCGCTGGGGTGCCGCTTTGAGCACCTTGTTGGCGAGGAGCGCCTGGAGACCTGGACTCCAACGAAGACCTACGTGCACCCACCGAACGCGGCGACGTTCCAGAAAAACGACATCGATTACGACGACATCCTCGACGAGCTCGACGCGTTCGAGCCGCCGGAGACGTAGCCGAAAAAGGTTCCTAATTTGCGCTCACACGTGAGCGCAAATCAATTTGGCCATGGTTAACGTCGCCATGAGAGATGGCGAACACGGACTCCATGAGCCTGCGAATCGATGGTCTGGGCGTCAAGGCCGCGCTACGCATGGCAAGCGTGACCACTATCCGTGACATCCTCGTTTGCAAGTGGTACGGCAGGGCGGCGGTGCGGCGATGAAGCTGACCAAGCCGCCGGCCCTGCCGCACTATCTACAGGAGTCGTTTACGCGCTCGACGCCGATCCAGAAGGCGATCGCCGAGCGCATCGAAGCGCTTGAGAACGACAAGACGCCAAGCGATCTCCGCAAGGACTTCGGGCAAGTAAAGCGTCAGTTCATTTGCGCGATGGCGAAGAAGCGACTGGCAACGCCCGAACTGCAGCGGATGTACATCGATGCGCTCGAGCAGACGCGCCAGGTGTTGTCACGCCCTCAGAAGACCGACCTTGAGTTCGACACGTTCGCGGCTCTCGACCAGCCGGAGATTCTCGAGGCGTACGCGAAATGGGAGTATCCGCGTGGTCGTCGAGGTTTCGAGGCGAACCCGACGTGTTCGAAGGCGCTTCTCTCGTTGATGGCACTTGGCGATGCGACGCACGCCCACAAGGCGCGAATGAGGTTCGTCGCAGCTGCCGGTATGCAGCAGGTGTTCGCCGCGATCGAAGAGAAGGTCGCTGCGATCGCCGGCCGCGATCCGAAGCCCTGCCAGACGAAGGAGTACACGGTCTGCCTCGACCAAATCCAGGCGCTGTCCTCCACGGGCTTTGACAGCACCCTGATCGGCGCGAACATCGACCTCATCAAGGCCGCGCGCGACCTTTTCCCGAATGGCGAGGTCGCCGTCTATGCCGCAATCGACGGCACCAACCATCCCGCTTGGGTTGCCCAGGTCGGAGTTGGAGCGACCGAGGAGGATGAGCTGCGGATCCGCCGGCGGACGCCGAAAGCCGGCGCGCGCTGGATCAAAGGCGACAACGAGATCGTGGTCTCCGGCGACGACGGCGACGAGGTGACCATCGAGCATGGCGGGACCTTCTGGCGCGGCTACTACCTCATCGCCCTCGTCTGCCTGAAGACCGGCATGCCCATCGTGTGGATGCTCCGCGACGCTAACTCGCTCGACGACGACCCGCAATCGAATAAGGAGGCCGACGCACTGCAAGATCTGCTGAAGCTCCTCTACGAAATGTGGCCAGACTGTCCGCTCAAGTTCGTCGTCGGCGACAAGGCGTGGGACTTCTCGGAGTACTACCGGCAATGTCTCACCCAGTACGGCGTTCACTTGGTGGCGGTCCAGCGCGACGACAACAACCGGCTTGTCCGCTCGGTCGATCAAGTCGACCACAAGAACATCGTCGAGTACACGGGCCGCGGCGAGGTCTACTGCCGCCATCACCATGACAAAACCAAGTATGGGCCGATGACGCTTGCCGGCTACGAGTTCGCCGACCGCGACGGCCTCGCTCCTGGCGACACTGCCGATCTCAGCAAGTTCCGCGTCCGCTACCGCTGCGAGCACTGTGCAAAGACCTACTCGCTGCCACTACGGGGAACCGGCAAGAACAGCGACTGGAACATCTTCAGCTTCCTTCCCCAATCGCCGCTTCACCTAAAGCGTTACGCCCTTCGGCGCGCGCTCGAAACCCGGCGAAACACAATCGAGTCGGTCTTCGGGGCGCTGAAGACAGTCTCTCAGCTTGCTCTCCAAGGTCCGTCCCGCACCCGACTGACCGACTTCGACACCATCGCAACCTTGGTCGCGCTGTCTTTCACTCTCCGCAACGCCCAGGTGCTGGCGGCGGAACGTATCCGCGCCGAGCAGTACCCCGCTGAGTTCCCGGCCGACGTTCTCGGCGGCCGCGAGATGCTCACCTCCTAACGAAGCAGCTACACCCGCGTACTGACGACCCCCGCGGAGTTCGCGGGGTTTTGCGTTTCATGGCGTGGTTGAGCCAAATCGCTTACCGAGATGGCGGGGCCTGTCGGTCGCAAATGCGACGGTAGGAAAGTCCCTACGCGCGGACGAGCTCTCGGTAGAGACAACAAATATGGCTATTTGCAGGGACTTCGCGGAACAAAAAGTCCCAACATAAGTCCCCTGGTGACACTCATGGGCCGGGCAGGGATCGAACCTGCGACCTTGGGATTAAAAGTCCCCTGCTCTACCAACTGAGCTACCGGCCCGTGCGGCCGAGTGTACGTTCCCACGCCTCGAGGAGCTGTTCGACGTTCCGTCGTTGCGCGTCGCTGAACTCGAAGCGGCCGACGAGTCGCCGTGCCTCGGCCGGGTCGTTGTTCTCGACTGCCGCCTCGAGGTGCTCCCGGAGCGGCGTCGGCTGGCGGAGCTGGCGGCGCAGCCAGCGCCGGAGGCTGACCTCGGCGGCGTCCACATGGGCGGTGACGGGATCGAACCGCCGACCCCCTGCTTGTAAGGCAGGTGCTCTCCCAGCTGAGCTAACCGCCCTGGCGTGATACACGGTACACATGCCCGATCGCGAAGCCGTTCTCGGCCGCCTGCGCGAGATCTGCCTCGCGCTCCCCGAGACGAGCGAGCGCCTCAGTCACGGGGCGCCGAGCTTCTTCGTCCGGGCAAAGACGTGCTTTCTCATGCTGTTCGACGATCACCATGGCGACGGGCGCTTCGCGATCTGGTGCGCCGCCCCGCCCGGCGACCAGCAGCTGCTCGTCGACGCCGACCCGGACAAGTTCTTCGTGCCCCCGTACGTGGGGCACCGAGGCTGGCTCGGCGTCCGCCTCGACCGCGATCTCGACTGGGACGAGATCCAGGGAATCGTCGAGGACGCGTTCTGCGCCGTCGCGCCGAAGCGAGTGCTCGAGCAACTCGAACGCGACTAGGGAGCAGCCGGCGCCCAGGCGATCGCCCGGGCTCGCGGGCGGCGGAACGGACGCTCGACCACGTAGTACGAGACGAGCGTCAGGGCCGCGGTGAGAGCTAGCGCAGCCCAGCGGTCGTCCCA
>Ga0207664_10000190_pt1 | contig 46168 bp, 38 predicted proteins | sample LARL83metaG_FD_184349 | JGI IMG/M metagenome (GOLD analysis project Ga0207664, IMG submission 184349) | Corn, switchgrass and miscanthus rhizosphere microbial communities from Kellogg Biological Station, Michigan, USA - LAR L8-3 metaG... | ecosystem: Host-associated > Plants > Roots >...
GTCCGGGAACAACATCAACGACCAACCGATTACGGTGTCGTCGTCCGGGCTCCGGCACGTCTACGCGGGCAGCGGGGCGGCGAACTTCATCGGCGTCCCGGCCAGCGATCCCCGGGTCCCCCAAATCATCGGCATCTCTCAGTACGGCACCGTCTACACCGGCGGCACCAGCAAGATCGCCGAGCATGGCGGTGACGCACTGCAGGACCGCAACGTGCCGATCCTCGTGGTGCTGCCGGGCCAGACGACGGGCAGCACGATCAGCACGCCGGTCGAGACGACCCAGATCGCCCCGACCATCCTGACGCTGCTCGGCCTGGACCCGAACCAGCTCCAGGCCGTCCAGATCGAGCACACCCAGGTCCTGCCCGGCATCGGCGGGTAGGACCACGGGGGCCGGGGCCGCGAGGGTCCCGGAGCTCGTGGCAAAGGCGGGGTTGCCCGGCCGTTCGCCGGGCAACCCCGCCCTGCTCTGGGCGGCGCCATGTCCAATTGCTTTCCGTCCCTTAATCAATGATCATGTTTCATAACGTTGAAGGCGCGATGAGCGGCGCATCTTCACCTGGCCCTGATCCCATTGCAGGGAGGTGCGGTGGCGGCTCCGCGGCGGCCAGAGTCCGCGCCGGATCCGCGCGGTTCCCCGATGGCCGGCAGCCGGCCGCCGAAGGCCGCCATGCTGGTGGCGCAGCGGATCGTGCGTGACGTCGGGCGCGCCGGACTGCGCCCGGGGGACCTGCTCCCGCCGGAGCGGGCCATGCTCGAAACCTACGAAACCGGCCGCGGGACGCTGCGTGAGGCGCTGCGGCTGCTGGAGTTCCAGGGCGTGATCGCGCTCAAGCCGGGGCCGGGCGGCGGTCCCATCCTGATGAACCCGGCCGCCGCTCACCTGGCCAGCACCCTGCAACTGCTGATGCAGCTCAACCAGGCGCCGTACCGGATGCTCATCGAGGCCAGGACGGCGCTGGAGCCGGAGCTGAGCAGGCTCGCGGCCGAGCGCATCGACGCGGAGGCACTTGCCGAACTGGCCGGGACCGTCGCGCGGATGCGCGAGCACGCCGGCGACCTGGACTCGTTCCGCGACAGCAGCAGGCGCTTCCACGACATCATCGCCTGGTCGTCGGGCAACGTGGTTCTCGGCTACGTGGTGGACGCCGTGCTCGGCATCCTCGACGGCACGGTGATCGGGATCGACGACCCCGGCGGCCGCCAGGCCGCCGTCCTGCGGGCCCACGAGGAGATCTACGCGGCGATCTCCCGGCGCGACCCCGCCGGGGCGGGGGAGCGGATGCGCGAGCACCTCGAGTCGTACACCCGCCACGCACAGCGCGAGTTCCCCGGGATCCTCACGCAGACGGTGACCTGGGACCGGTTGCTGCCCTGACACCAGGTGCGCGGTGCCGGGCGCTCCGGCGGGCTCGCGTAGGCTTTTCTGCCATGCCTGCCGACACCCCCACCATCCTCGCCACCTCCGGTGGCCTTCGCCCAGGTAGCCGCACCGAAGTCGAGTTCAGCCCGCTGGTACTGCACGCCATCGAACTGTCCGGCGTCACCGGCCGGGCGCCCAAGCTGTGCCACGTCGGCACCGCCGGCGGCGACCAGCGTTTCTTCCAGGCCTGGTACAACGCCGCGGGCCAGGCGCAGGGCATCACCGTGGCCCACCTGAACCTCTTCAGCATGCCCAACACCGACGACATGACGGGCCTGCTGCTCGAGCAGGACGTGGTCTGGGTCGGTGGCGGCAGCGTGGCGAACCTGCTGGCGCTGTGGCGGCTGCACGGCCTGGACCAGAGCTTCGGCCTGGCCTGGGAAGCGGGTGTGGTGCTCGGCGGGGTCTCCGCGGGCTCCATCTGCTGGCACGTCGGCGGCACCACGGACTCCTTCGGCCCGGAGTTGCGGCCGGTGACCAACGGCCTGGCCTTCCTGCCGTACTCCAACGGGGTGCACTACGACTCCGAGGCGCAGCGCCGGCCGCTCTACCAGCGCCTGGTCGCCGACGGCACGCTGCCGGACGGCTGGGCCACCGACGACGGGACCGGCCTGCTGTACCGCGGCACCGAGATGGTGGAGGCGCTGAGCGAGGTGAAGGGAAAGGGCACCTACCGGGTCACCCGCGACGGCGACAAGGCGCTCGAGGAGCGGATCGAGCCGCGGCTCCTCCCCGGGGCGGCGGGCTGACCGCTGCCGGGCACCGAGGCGGCCGCTCGCGCGTCAGGCGTGCCGTGCGCCCGCCAGTTCGCCCGGCGCGTCACCGGCCGCGCCGGCGACCGTGCCGATGAAGTCCGTGACGACCCGGCAGAACAGCTCGGGCGAGGTGGCCGGCCAGCTATGGCCCTGGTGCGGCGCGATCCAGAGCCGGCCATCGGGCAGCCCGCCCGCGAGTTCGCAGGCGGCAGGCATGGCGCGCCAGTCGCGCGAGCCGCAGACAACCAGCGCGGGCGCGGTGATGTGGGGCAGGTAGCCGCGCAGGTCGGTGCCTTCCAGTTCGTCGAGCATGCGCAGCCATTCCCGGCGTCCGCTGACATCGGAGAACAGCGGCAGCAACGGGCCCGGCAGCTGCCGGAACCGGCGCAGCGCCGCAGGCAGGTCCCGCCCGGGGACGACGGGCGTTCCGGTCACCACCAGGCTGGCCACCTGGGCGCCGAGTTGCGCGGCGGCGCGTATTGCGACCACTCCGCCCAGGGACAGGCCGCACAGGTGCACCGGCGCGGTCTGCACCGCGATCGTGTCGCGCACCGCCTGCGCCGCGCCCGCGACCGTGAACGGCCCTTCGGACCGGCCGAAACCCGGCAGGTCCGGGGCGAGGACGTGCCACGTGCCCGACAGGCTGCCCAGCGCCGGGTCCCACATGCGCCCGGCGCGCCCCGAACCGTGCAGCAACACCACCACCGGTGCCGTGGTCGCCCCGGCCTGCTGGATGCGCATTCCCACGGACACCATTCTCGCCAGCCGGGTGCCGCAGCGATAGCCATCGCTTCAACGCACCCGCCGGGGCGCCTCAGCGGGGCAGGCCGTACTGCCGGCGGAGCATCGAGTCGTAGGCGCGCGCCGGCAGCACGCGGTTCATCGCGACGAGGGTCTTGGCCACCGGGTTGATCAGGTACCTGGCCCGCGGCCGCCGCGCGGTCACCGCCTGGGTGATGACCTTGGCGATGTCCTCCGGCGTGGAGCCGAGGCGCCCGAACAGGCCGGCGTGGGCCCGGCCGAACGAGGCGCCGACCGCGGCCTTGTACTCCCGGTAAGCATCACCGTCCGCCGCAGGCCCGGCCCCGTCCGCGGCCCCGTTCCCGTCCGCCCCCGCGCCATCCGCGCCGGCACCGGGCTGCGCAGCCGTGGACAGGGACCCGGCGGCCACGTCGTTCCACGGCGTCTTCACCGGCCCCGGCTCGATCAGCACCACGTCGATGCCGAACTGGGCGACCTCCATACGCAGCGCGTCGCTGAGCGCCTCGACCGCGTACTTGGAAGCGTGGTAGAAGGCCCCGCCCGGCAGGGTGATCCTGCCCCCCATCGAGGACACGTTCAGTATCCGGCCCCGGCCCTGGCGGCGCATTCCGGGCAGCACGAGCTGGGTGAGCCGGACCAGGCCGAAGAAGTTGGTCTCGAACTGGCGGCGGATCTCGGCCATCGGCAGTTGCTCGACGGGCCCATACAGCCCAAAACCTGCGTTGTTGATCACTACTGCGACCGCGCCGGCGTCGGCCTCCACGGCTGCCACGGCCGTCGTCATGGACTCCTCGTCCGTGACATCAAGCGCCAGCGTGCGCAGGCCGCGGTCGCTCAGGTCAGTGAGCGCCTCGGTCCGCCTCGCCGTGGCGTACACGGTGAAGCCCGCCTGATGCAGGCTGAGCGCTGCTGCCCGGCCGATCCCCGACGAGCAGCCGGTGATCAGCACCGGGCCATGGCGCGTGCTGCCGACCATGATGTAAGCCCCTCATCCATGCCGCCAGGGACCAGGTAATCACGGTCAGCGGCCTTCGGGGACCGCCATCTCGCCGAGCAGGGACCAGTCGTCCTGCGGCACGGTCGCGTTGACGATCCGCGGCGTTCGCGCGAGGAACGGCGGCAGGGTCCGCTGGGCATTCTTGAAGTGCTCGGACTGGACGTGCGCGCCCCCGGCCTCGCCGTCACGGAACGCCTCCACCAGCACGTACTCGGCAGGGTCCGCCAGGCTCCTTGACCAGTCGAACCACAGGCAGCCCGGCTCGGCACGAGTCGCCTCGGTGAACTCGGCGGAGATCTCGGGCCAGGCGTCAGCGTGTTCGGGCCGTATCTGGAACTTGGCCGTGATGAAGATCATCGGACTCCTCTGCCGGGACGGGCTGGCCCCATCGTCGCGCAGCGCCCGCCGGCCACGCCAGGGGCGGCGCGTCTCAATAGGAGCCACTCAGTTGGAACTGTAGGGGGAGTTCCGTAGATCTGGGGCTGGTGTGGCGGTGAGGGTGCGCAGCATCGTGAGTTCCCGCGAGAGCAGCGCGCGCTCGGCGGCCAGCCGGTGCAACGCGTCGGGCTCGGCCAGCAGCGTCTGCCGGTCACCGGGGTCGATGATCATCGACGCGGCGACCAGGTAGGACAGGGTGACCGGATCGTCCGGCAGCTCGGGGGCGCTGATCTGGGTGACTCCGCGCTCGGCGAGCGCACTCAGGTACGCGCGGAAGGCATCCCGGACCACCCGCGCCGCCTGAGCCGCGCCGGCCGGGTCGCCGGTCTCCTCGGGCAGGAGGTCCACCTGGCCCTGCAGGTAGGGCTTAGAGCCGTCCAGGCCCGCCAGCCGGAACCGGTCGGTGCCGACGGTGACGATGTCGTACCGGCCGTCCTCAAGCTCCTTGACCTGGCGCAGGGTCGCCGTGCACCCGATCTCATACAGCGCCTGGATCCCGTCCACGCCGGTCTCGCGGCCCTGCCGGATCGCGACAACGCCGAACCGCCGCGGCTCCGGACCGTCCTGCAGGTCGCGGACGAGTTGCCGGTAACGCTCCTCGAAGATGTGCAGCGGCAGCAGCAGGCCTGGAAAGAGCACCGTGCCGAGAGGGAACAACGGCAACGTTTCGCTCATGATCCGACACTATTGCGATACGCGCGAGGCGGGCCAGCGTTTGCCGCAAACGTTCTCATCCTGTCGCAAACCTCTCAGCCGGCCCTGTCGCCGTCCCCGTTTCTGACCCGTCGCCGCCGGTCCCTGCCCCGGCCGCTGGCCGGGCGATCCGGTAGACCACGTGCGGGCGCAGCGGATGGCCGACCTTGACCCTCGGGTGCTCGAAGTGCCCGTGCAGCGTCATGCCGAGCCGGCGCATCAACGCCTGGGACGGCTCGTTGAGCACGGCCGTCATGGACCAGACCTCGGCCAGCCCGGCCCCGCGGAACGCCACGTCAAGCGCGGCGGCAGCGGCCTCGGTGGCGAACCCCTGGTGCCAGGCGTGACCGGCCAGCCGCCAGCCCACCTCCATGCCGCCGGCGCCGGGCACGCCGGGTGGCATCGGGTTCAGCCCGGTGAACCCGAGGAACCGCCCGGTCGACGTCTGCTCGAGGGCCCACAGGCCGAACCCCTGGTGCTGGAACAGGGCCTCGATCCGGTCCATGTAGGCGTCGCTGGCCGCGCGGTCCAGTGTCTCCGGGAAGTAGCGCATGACCTCCGGGTCGGCGTTCATGGCGGCGAACGGGCCACGGTCGGATTCCCGCCAGCGCCGCATCAGCAACCGCTCGGTGCGGATGCTGTCGAACCTGGCCGTCACCCGGGGCAGTGTAGCCCCGCGGCACGGGCGGTGGCCGGCCGGTCCACCGCCGCATGGTTCCTGTTCGCCCGCCGTCCGGTGCCCGGTTGGTCCTCCGTCGCGTGGCATGAACCGTTTCGCCTGGTGTGTGCCCCGCGCTACGCCGGTGTCATGAGTTGTTCAGCGGCTCCTGCGAGCCTGCTCGCGACTGCCCGTGCCGTCCCGCCGCAACGCGTCGCAGTGCTGCCGGGACGGCGCTCTCGCGAGGAGGAAACGAGTGCACATCCGGCATTTGCTGCGGCACCGCGGAAGGCTGGCGGCCACCGCGACCGCGGCCATGCTCCCCGTCGGGATGGCCTGGGCTGGGATGGCCACCGCGGGCACCGCGCCCCAGCCCTTCCAGCTACCTGCCATCAAGCACGTCTGGGTCATTGAACTGGAGAACGAGGGTCTCAGCCAGAGCTTCGGCGACCGTGCTGCCGACCCGTACCTGGCGGTCGTCCTGCGGCGCATGGGCGCCTTCGTGAAGAACTACTACGCGGTCGGCCACAACAGCCTCGACAACTACGTCGCCCAGATCAGCGGGCAGGCCCCGGACCACGCCACCCAGGAGGACTGCGGGGTGTGGACCAGGTTCCGGCCCACCAACGTGGTCGAGAAGCCGTTCGGCCAGCTGGCCGGCAACGGGTGCGTCTACCCCGCGTCGATCCCGACCCTGGGCAACCAGATGTCGGCCGCCCAATGGACCTGGAAGGCCTACCTGCAGGACATGGGCAACCAGCCGGCCAGGGACCGCACCACGATGACCAGCCAGGGCCCGGCCTGCGGCCACCCGATGGTGGGCAAGCCCGACGACACCGAGGGCGCCACCGCCGCCGACCAGTTCGCGGACCGGCACGAGGGCTTCATGTACTTCGAGTCGGTCATCGGCAACCAGGCCTACTGCGACGCGCACATCGTGTCGTTCCAGCCGCTGCTCAAGGACCTGTCCAAGGCGTCCACCACGCCGAACTTCTCCTGGCTGTCGCCGAACCTGTGCACGGACGGCCACGACGCCCCGTGCGCCAACGGCGACCCCGGCGGGCTCACCGAGATCAACGGCTTCCTGCACATCTGGGTCCCGGAGATCCTGAACTCGCCCGCCTACAAGGACGGCGGCCTGATCATGATCACTTTTGATGAGGGCAGCACCAGCCAGGCCTGCTGCGGCGAGACCCCGGGCAAGTCGCCCTCACACCCGAACGCGCCAGAGCCCGGCATGAGCGGGCCCGGTGGCGGGAAGGTCGGCGCGCTGCTGCTGTCCCCGTTCATCAAGCCGGGCACGGTCAGCACCGTCGACTACAACCACTACTCGATGCTCCGCACGATCGAGGACATCTTCGGCCTGCCGCACCTCGGCGACGCCGCGATGCCCCAGGTCAAGCCGTTCGGCGCGGACGTGTTCACGAAGTCCTGACCGGCCGGGCCGGGTAACAGGCCGGCGCCGCCGCGCGCGGCGCCGGCCGCCCGGTTAGCCCCGGCTCAGGATGCGGCCAGGGACGGGCGGTGCAGCGCGAACCGCTCGCGCGGGACCGGGATGTCCCGGCCGAGCGCCAGGTCCGCGAGGAACTCGCCGAGCAGCGGCCCGAACTTGAACGCGTGCCCGCTGCAGCCACCGCCGACCACCAGCGGGCCGGCCGTGTCCAGCACGAAGTCCTCGTCCGGCGTCATCGTGTACAGGCAAGTCTCCGCGGCGAGCCCGGCCGGGTCCAGGCCAGGCAGGCGATCACGCACATACCCGGCCGCCTCCTCTTCCAGCGCCGGGTCGATCTCGGTGAACGGGCCGCCGCGCGGGTCCACCGCTGGGCCGGGGGTGTGAGCGGCCACCTTTATCCCCGGTGCGACTCCGGCCGCGGGCACCGCGTACCAGACCAGGCCCCCGGGCCCCCACTCGATCAGCGTCGGCCATACGGCGGCCGGATCCCGGGGCGCGAAGTAACGCACCTGCTGCACCGTGACCGTCAGCCGGGGGGCGTGGGGGAGTGCCCCGGCCAGCACGCTCTGCGCCCAGGGCCCGGCCGTGATCACCGCCGCCCGCGCGGTGACCTCGCCGGCCGCGGTGCGCAGCAGCACCCGGTCGCGGCCTGCCTCGATGCCAAGCACGGGGGTGCTGGCGCGGATCGCGGCACCGTCGCGGCGGGCCAGTCGCTGCAGCGCCGCGACCGTGCGCCCGGCGAGGGAAACGCCCGAGTCAGGCTGGAACAGCATCCGCTCGCCGGGGCCGGCGGCGATGCCTGGAAACCTCGCCCTTACCTCGCCGTCGGTGAGCCAGGCATGGGCCACGCCGCACGCGGCCAGCGCCTTGGCGCAGTCCTCGGCGCCCGGGCCCGCGTCCAGGCCGCCGGTCCGCACCAGCAGTTCCTCACCCGCGTCGGCGGTCAGCCGGGCCCACGCCTCACCGGCGCGCACCGCCATCTCGACGTAACACGGGTCGGGGTAGGAGTACCGGAAGATCCGGGTGGCACCGTGCGACGAGCCACGGGCATGTCCCAGGGCGAACTGTTCGAACAGCAGTGTGGGCACCCCGCAGGCGGCCAGCGCGCGGGCGGCAGCCGACCCGAGCAGGCCAGCCCCGACGACCGCCACCTCCACCTGCTCCACGCCGGCGACGATAGCCGGCGCCGGGAGCACGGCGGCGTCACGGATCGCTCAGGTTCCCGGCCCATCCGGCGGGCCCCGGCGCGGGTATGCGCCGCTTGCATCGCCCGATATGAGTGGTTTATCCCCCCCCAAATGTCGTATGGCCTGGCGGTACGTGCCGGGTTAGTTTGGGTCACCAGCGTGAGGCACGCCTGCCGGCAGGCGCGGCGGCCGATGGCGGGTGACACGGAGGGTGGCCGATGGGCGGCAGCGGCATCCGGAGCAGATTAACCCGAGGCGGCGCTCTCGGCCCGGCGGCTGTCCCAGCTATGAGGGGAACAGCCGGATGAGAAGCGTAACGCTGCGAACTCCCGCGCTGGCCGGCGCGGCGCTGACCCTGGTGACTGCGGCGCTGACCGCGACGGCGCCGACGGCGAGCGCCGCGCCGGCGCCGGCCGGGCGCACGGCGGCGGACGCGACGGCCTGGAGGATTCAGCCGACTCCCAACCCGAAGACAGACAAGCAGGGCCGGCTGAACGCCGTGTCGTGTTCCTCCGCCAGCGCGTGCACCGCCGTGGGTGTTTTCGACAACCTCCCGGGGACCGGCACGCTGGTCGAGCGCTGGAACGGCACGTCGTGGTCCATCCAGGCCTCGGCCAACCCGGCGGGCGCGTTCACCAGCGTCCTGTTCGGCGTGTCGTGCCCGGCCGCGGCGTTCTGCGTCGCCGTGGGGAACTACCAGAACCGCACGGGCCGGCACGTCATCATGGCCGAGGCCTGGAACGGCTCCTCGTGGTCGGTCATGCCGGCGCCGCCTCCGGCCGGGGCCCGCCGCAGCTTCCTCAACGGCGTGTCCTGCACGTCGGCCACGGCGTGCACAGCCGTGGGGAGCTACCAGACCAGGTCGGGCAAACACGTCACGCTGGCCGAGCGCTGGAATGGCACCACCTGGTCCCGCCAGCCCACGCCCAACCGCGCGACCCCGCCGCGCAGTGCCCTGGCCGCGGTGTCCTGCACGTCGGCCAGCGCCTGCACGGCCGTGGGCAGCTCTGCTGTGGACAACTTCGGGAGCAACTCGGTGACGCTGGCCGAGCGCTGGAATGGCACCACCTGGTCCATCCAGCCCACGCCCAATGGGCCGAACGGAAATTTCCTGGCCGGTGTGTCCTGCGCCTCGCCCGCTGCCTGCATAGCGGTGGGTGGCAGCAATGACAGCGCGCTGGCCGAAGCGTGGAATGGGACCTCGTGGTCGGTCCAGCCCACGCCCGCCACGGGTAGCGCGAAGTTCGCCAGCGTGTCGTGCACCTCGCCGAGTGCCTGCACCGCCGTTGGGAGCCCGTTGCTTGCCGAACGGTGGGACGGGACCTCGTGGTCGATCCAGCAGGAGGATCAAATCCCTAACTCGGGCTCAGTCCTGACCGGCGTGTCGTGTACCACCGCCAGCGCCTGCACCGCGGTCGGCTTTGACCTCGAAGCCACCCTTGGCGAGGCGTGGGACGGCACCTCGTGGTCGGTGGAGCCGACGCTCACCCCTCCATCTCTCTTCGGCAACCACGGGTTCACCGCGGTGTCGTGCACGTCGCCAAGCGCGTGCATGGCCGTGGGGTTCGGCCCCAGGGGCACCAGCGAAGCCACCCTGGCCGAGCGGTGGGACGGGACCAGATGGACCATCGTGCCCACGCCCAGCCGGGGCGACGAGGCCGAGCTCCTCGGGGTGTCGTGTACGTCGCCCAGCGCCTGCATCGCCGTGGGGCGGTCGTTCCCCGAGGGCGTTCTATCCGAGCGGTGGGACGGGACCAGGTGGTCGCTGCTGAAGACGCCCAACCCGGTGCGGTCCGGAGAGCTCCTTGCCGTCTCGTGCACCTCACCCAGCGCCTGCACCGCGGTGGGGGGCTTGGACAACAACCGCAGCACCCTTGCCGAGGTGTGGAACGGCACCTCCTGGAAGATCCAGCCCACCCCCGACCGGGCGCACGCCGAGGACGTGCTGCTCGGCGTCTCGTGTACCTCACCCAGCGCCTGCACCGCCGTAGGAGAGTCCACCTACCCGAGAAGTCAGTTCTCCCTGGCCGAGCGGTGGGACGGCACCTCCTGGTCGATCCAGCCGACCGCCAACCCCCGTGGCAGTGGCAACTTCGCCTCCCTCAGCGGCGTATCCTGCAGCTCGGGCAGCGCCTGCACCGCGGTGGGGTCGTTCTTCAACCTTTCAGGCGCGGGCGGGACGGTGGCCGAGGCGTGGGACGGCACCTCCTGGAAGATCCGGCCGACTCCGGCCCTCCCGCCTCAGGACCGTGCTGGCCTCATCGGCGTGTCGTGCACGTCGGCCAGCGCCTGCATCGCCGTGGGCGCGGCCGCGGACACGCTGGCCGAAGTGTGGGACGGCACCGCGTGGTCGATCGATCCGACCCCTCCGTCCCCGCCGAGCATCGGGGGCATCGGCGGCCATCTCAATGGCGTCTGGTGCACCTCGGCCGCTTCGTGCACCGCCGTGGGGGTCTACTACAACAGCGCAGGGAACCCGCTGACCCTGGCCGAGGCGAGGTCGTAGCGGCCGACGGTGCTCAGCGCGCGCTGATGGCGCTGAGCACCGCGAGCACGAAGGTGGCCAGGGCGGCCATGCCGTGACCGGCCGGGATCAGCGGGGCGAGATGCCGCCGGGACGTGCGCGGGGGCGCCTGCTGTGCCGGAAGGCCGGCCAGCGCCTCGTTGATGAGCTTGCTGGCCTGCGCCTCGCTGGAGAGGGCCCTGGCGAGCCCCTCGTCGGTGAGGCGGTGGCCGATCGCGTTCTCGGCGGGTGTGGCGAGCATCCCACTGGCCGGGCCGGCCCCGCCCGGGCCCGCGTCGTCGGTGACCGGCGCGCCCCGCTCGGGCGGAGTCGGGTAGGGCGCCCACAGCGTCACGGTGCAGATGCCGAGCCCGATGCCGGGCATCAGCAGCCCCACGCCGGTCCATGCCAGCCAGTCCAGGCCGGTCAGCACGTAACTGACCCAGGCCACCAGGCCGAGGGCGCCGAAGCTCAGATGCGTGAAGATCACTGCCGGGGGCAGCCCGTCCCTGCGGGAACGCTGATGGCCCGGGCCGCCGGACGAGAGCCAGGTGCCGAACATGTAGATGCCCGCGACGCCGGCGAGAAGCCAGCAGGCAAGCGCGGCGAGAGCCATGGCCTGATCACATCCCGGCTGGGTGAGGGCGGACCGGGCGTGCTCGCAGCCTACCTACTGGAACGGGCCCCGAACAGGCCACGGGGCGGGCCTGCCGTGACGTTGAGAACGTCACGGCAGGCCCGCGGGTTTACAGCCCCTGCACCACTCCGGGCGTGCCGGTGTTAGTGGTCGTGCCGTTTCCGGCCTCGCCGTCGGCGTTGAAGCCCCAGCACTCGGCCAGCTCGCTGGCGTCGAGGGCGCAACTCGTGGAGCCGAAGGTGCCAAGGCCGATCGAGGCGCCGTCGGAGGCGAAGCCGCCGCCCAGCACCAGTCCCGGGGTGTCGCTCTGCCCGCCGGTCGAGCCGTTGCCCAGCTCGCCCAAGGAGTTGTCACCCCAGCAGTCCACCTGGGCGGACTGCAGGACGGCGCAGACGCTGGCGTCACCGCCGGAGATCGCCTGCACCCCGATGGTGAGGCCACTCACCTGCACCGGCGACTTGCTGTCCGTGGTGGTTCCGTTGCCCAGCTCGCCGAAGTTGTTCCAGCCCCAGCACTGCACGTCGCCGCTGTCCAGCAGAGCGCACGTGTACGCGTCGCCCACCGCGATCTGCACCGCGCTGGTGAGCCCGGCCACCTTGACGGGCGTGCTGCTGTTGCTGGTGGTGCCGTCGCCGAGCTGCCCCTTGCTGTTCAGGCCCCAGCACTTCACCGTCTGGTTCACCAGCAGGGCGCAGGTGTGGTCGTCGGCGGCGGCGATCTGGGCCATGTTCAGCGGCAGGCCGCTCACCACCACCGGTTTGCTTCTGTTGGTCGTGGTGCCGTCGCCGAGCTGCCCATCGCCGTTGAAGCCCCAGCACCAAGCGCCGCCGTTGTGCACGAGCGCGCACACATGCGATCCGCCGGAGGTCACGGACTGGATCTGGCCGGACAGTCCCTGCACCTTCACCGGCATCAGCCGGTTCTTGGTGGTGCCGTCGCCGATCTCACCCCAGGTGTTGTCGCCCCAGCAGCGCAGCGAGACCGACAGGCCGCCACCGTGCACGATCGCGCAGCCGCCGTACCCGGCCGCTATCTGCGATACCGCGCCGGCCGGGAGCGCGACCGCCGCGGCCGAGGTGTGCACGGTCAGCAGCGGGGTGCCGTCCCCGGTCATCTGGCCCCAGCACATGGCGCTGAGGGACGCGGTCACCGCACAACTGGTGCTGGTACCGCCGGTCACCAGCACCGCCGTGTGCGGCGGGCCGGGGAGGCCGATCACCGGGGTAGGAATGGCCCGGTTCAGGGTCGAGCCGTCGCCGAGGGCGCCGGTGAGGTTCTTCCCCCAGCACTCCACCCGTGCCGACGTCAGCACGACGCAGGCATGGTGGCCGCCGACCGCGATCTGGCTCGGGCCGCCGGGGCCGCCGGCCGGTGGGGTCTGCAGCCCGAAGGCCAGGATGGGGAACGGGCTTTGCTGGCTGAAGCTGCCGTTGCCGAGCTGCCCGTACCCGCCGGAGTCGCCCCAGCACACCACGCTCGGCGTGGGGGTGTTGGCGAGCGCGCAGCCGAAGTCCTCGCCGAGACCGACCTGCTGCACCCCGGAGTTCAGGCTGGCGACCTGGGTCGGGACGTGGGCGTCGGTGAAGGTGCCGATGCCGAGCTGGCCGACGTCGTTGTTGCCCCAGCACTGGAGGTCGCCGCCGGAGGTGATGGCGCAGCTGTCGGCGGCGCCCGCGGTGATCGCGGTGGCCCCCTCCAGGGGAGTCGGCACCGGCACGTCGCTGGCCGTCGTCGTGCCGTTGCCCAGCTCCCCGTTGCCGTTGTCGCCCCAGCACCACACCCGGCCGGTGGTCAGCAGCGCGCAGGCGTGGAAATAGCCGGCCGCGACCGCCGTCACCCCGGTGAGTCCTTGGACCAGCTTGGGCGTGCTGGAGTCGTTCAAGGTGCCGTCGCCCAGCTCGCCGAAGTTGTTGTCGCCCCAGCACCGCGCCGTATGCGCCGCGGTGACCGCGCAGCTGAACCCGTCGCCGGCCGACACCTGCAGGCCCTGGAACGTGCCGGCCTGCACCGGTGCCGTGCTGTCCACGCTGGTGGTGCCGTTGCCGAGCTGACCGAACGCGTTCGCTCCCCAGCACCAGACCTGGTGGGTGGTGTCGATCGCGCAGCTGTGGTCGTGTCCGCCGGCCACGGCGATGGCCGGGGGCAGGCCCGCCACCGGTACCGGGACGGTCGAGTCGGCGATGGTGCCGTTACCGAGCTGGCCCGTGGTGTTCTGTCCCCAGCACCAGACCGACTGGTCCGCCATGACGGAGCACGTATGGCCACCACCCCCGGCGACGATGGGCAGCGTTATGGCCATGGCGGGCGCGGCGGGTGCCACGGTGCCCGTGATCGTGAGCACCGAGGACACCAGCGCCAGCGCGGACGCGGCGACGGCGGCCCTGACCCGCCGGCGTCGTGGCGGATGCTCTCCGGAATGGGTTGCGGGCATGTCACTGACCCCCTGTTCTGACGGAAGCATGGCCCGACGTTAAGCGCGGCGGCCGGTCCGTCGCGTCGGGGAAACCCCTACGATTACGAGGCTGCCGTGCCCTGCGGCGACATCTTGGCGGCCAGTTCGGTGCGGGAGCGGACGCCGAGCTTGCGGTAGACGCGGGACAGGCTGGCCTCGACGGTCTTGCCGGACAGGAACAGCCGGGCGGCTATCTCTGTGTTCCGGAGCCCGGCCACGGCCAGCTCCGCGACCTGGAGTTCGGTGGCGGTGAGCCGGTCGGCGCTGCCCCGGCGGCCCGGGGCACGCCCGAGTTCCCCGCGGGCGACCGCCGCCCACCGCGACGCCCCGGCCTCCTCGAACACCGCGGCGGCCCGGCTCAGGCGGTCCTGGGCACGCTGGCGCTCGTTGCGGCGCCGGTGCAGGCGGCCCTGGGCGAGCAGCGTGCGCCCCAACTCCAGGGGCATGTCCAGGGTCTCGTGCGCCGTCAGCGCGCGCTGGTAGTCGGCCAGGGCCTGGTCGAGTTCGCCTCCGGCGGCGTTGAGCAGCCCACGGGAGCGGGCGGACACCGCCAGGATCCAGGGCCGTGGCAGGGCCTGCGCCCGCTCCTCCATGCGCTGGACCAGGCCTTCGGCGCGGTTCAGGTCGCCGAGCCCGATCACCGCCTCGGCGTGGTCACCGTGGAACCGGTTGGTCATGGGCTCCCTGTTGTGCGCCCACTCCTCGATCTCGTGCGCCCTGAGGAACTGCCGGTCGGCCTCGGCGAGGTTCCCTGCCGACATCTCCACCGTGCCGAGCACGGCCCTGGCCATGCCTTCAAGGATGACGTCCGGATGCGTGCCGAGCCGGTCGAGTATCTCCTGGCACGCCGCCCTGGCCTCGGTCAGCTCACCTGCCTGGGCGCACCACTGGCCCTTCGCGCACAGCGCCATGTGCAGGTAGGTCTCCTGCTCGGTCTGCTCGGCGAGGTCGAGGGCCTCCGCCACCAGGGCGTGCGCCCGGTCCATGTGCCCGGTCATCATCTCGATCCTGGCCAGATGGGTGAGCACGCCGCTGGCGGTTGCCTCGTCACCCTGCTCACGGAACGCGCGGAGGATGTCCTCGAATCGCCGCCTGGCCGTGTCGAAGTCGTCGAAGTTCCGCGCCCAGAACGCCGGGACCGTGCTCATCTCCCAGGCGGCCACGTCACGCTGCAGCGCCATGCCCTTCTCGATCGCCGCGCGGTCGGCCCCGCGCCCTGAATACAGCTTGAACAGGGCGAGGTTGTGCAGCGCGAAGCCGTACAGCAGGGGGTCTTCGTCCTCGTCGAGCAGCGCCAGCGCCGCCTCGCCGTGTTCCACGGCGAGGTCCGCGTCGTCGGATTGCGCGGAGATCCGCGTGTGGATCTTGGCGCGCAGCGCCGTGGTCTCCGCCTCTCCGAGCGCTTGGGACATCAGCGCCAGCCCCTGCTCCGATTCGCCCTGCACCCAGAGCAGGCTGCCGAGTTCGAGCAGGACCCGGGCCCGGTCCTCACCCGGCGGCAGCGAGGCAAGGGATCTGTCCAGTTCCCGCCGCGCGCCGGTCGGGTCACCGGCGAAGTAACGCCGGTCGGCGAGTTCGGTCTCCCGGCGGACCAAGGTGGCGGTGTCGCCGGGCGGGGTCAGGCTGCGGGCCAGTTCGGTCAGTTCCACGGCCACGTCGGCGGCGCCGTGCGCCGCCGCTGCCGCGGCCGCTTTGTCCAGGGCGGCCGCGGTGGCCTCATCGGGGCCGTCGGCCGCCAGGGCCAGGTGACGCGCCCGTTCTTCCGGGCTGGTGGCCCGCTCCGCGAGGTCGCGGTGCAGCCCGCGGCGGCCCGCCTCCGGGAGCGAGGCGTACAGAGCCGATGCGAACAGGGGATGGGTGAACTCGACCCGGCCACCGGGGCGCACCCGGACGATGCCCGCCACCTCCGCCGCGGCCAGCGCGTCCAGGTCAAGGTCGGCGGTGGACGGCCGGGCCATCGCGGCCACCCTGGCGAGCACGTCGCGGGTGGCCCGGGGGAGCCGGCGCAGTCGCAGCAGTACCAGGTCACGGTGATCGCCGGGGATGGGCAGCGGCTGGCTCGGCGGCGGCATCCCGAGGCGCCGCACCTCCCGGCCGATCTCCAGGGCGTAGAACGGGTTGCCGCCCGCGGCCCGGTGGATCCGGACCAGCACCGGCCGGGCGAACGACGAGCCGAGCGTGCGGGCGAACATCTGGTGGATCGCGGCCACGCTGAGCGGCCCCACCTCGACGCGGGTGATCGCCTGCCGGTCCAGCGACGCCTCCACCGCGGTGAACGCGCCGGTCCGCTCGCCGGCGGGCCCCTCGGTGCGCACGGTCGTCACCAGCCGCAGTTGCCGGTCGTCCAGCCGTCGCAGCGCGAAGCCCAGGGCCCTGGCCGAGGCCGGGTCCAGCCACTGGGCGTCGTCCACGGCGAGCATCAGCGGGCCGTCGCCCGCGATCAGTCCCAGCAGGGCGGTCAGGCCGGTGCCGACCGCACGGGGATCGAGGTCGATGCCGCCGGCTTCCTCGCGCAGCAGTGCCACGCCCAGCGCGCGGCGCTGCGGTGCCGGGAGCCTGGCGAAGGCGTCATCGGGGACGTTGCGCAGCAGATCGGCCAGGCCGGAGTGGGGAAGCCCGGCGTCGGAAGCGGCCGGGCGGCAGGAGAGCACATGCCGGCCCGCCGCACGGGCCCGGCGGGTGGCCTCGGTCCACAGCGTGGTCTTCCCGATGCCCGGCTCGCCCTCGATGACCAGGACGAGCCGCGGTCCCGCTGGCCCGGGCGCGGCGTCGGGCGCCAGCCAGGCCTCGATCTGGCCAAGCTCGGTGTCTCTGCCCAGCGCGCCGGCCGCTGGTGTGCTTGCTCCCCGGATCGGCATGTTCCCGCCACCGCCGTCCCCTTCCGGGGAATCCTAACCCGCGGCCATAGGACCAGGCGGGCTCTACTGGCCTGGGGGAGCGACCCCCCTGGAACCCCCCGGGGCGCCGATGGCGCCTGGCCGGCAAGCCGGCAGGCCCCATCGCGCGTACTGGCTCAGGGGAGCGACCCTCTGGGCCGCTGCTCAGGCCGGGTCAGGCAACCCGGCCAGCGCGGGCCCCGCGACCCGGACCGGCACCGGGCCGGGCACCCGGACCAGCAGGGCCCGGGGCAGCACGGTCACGGTAAGCTCCCGCCCCGGCGCGAGAACCTCGCCGTCGACCTGGCGCGGCAGGTCCCGGTCGGCGCGAATCTCCACCCGGCTGGCCCGGTATCTGGCCAGCCGGCGGTCGTCACGGCGCCCCGCGGCCAGCACGCGGCACGCCACCACGCCCCAGTCCAGCAGCGAGGACGGCGCCAGGATGCCGACGTCGAGCATGCCATCGTCGAGCCGGGCATCCGGCAGCAGCCTGAAGCCGCCGGGCAGCAGGCCGGCGTTGCCGACCACGACCGACCCGGCGGAGGCGGCCAGCGGCGTGCCGTCGAGGCGGACGCCGAAGGCCGCGTGGCGGCCGCGGGCGTGCCAGGTGCCCACCGCGGCGTAGGCAAGCCACCCGGCCCCGGTCTTGAGCCGGGCGGGCGTCGCGCCGACCACCGCCGCGTCGGTGCCGAGCCCGGCCATCGCGACGAAGGTGATCCCGTCGGCCGTCGCGAGATCGATGCGCCGCTCCTGCCCGCCGAACGCGCAGGCCAGCGCGGCGTCCAGCCGGGCCGGGAGCCCCAGGGCCCGCGCGGCCAGGTTGGCGGTGCCCCTGGGCACGATCGCCAGCGGCACCGCGGTGCCGGCCAGAGCCTGCGCGCAGGCCCTGACCGTGCCGTCACCCCCGACAGCCACCACCAGCCGGGCCCCGGCGCCGACCGCCTGGCGGGCCAGGCCGGTGCCCGGGTCGTCGGTGGTCGTTTCGGCCAGCAGCCAGTCCCAGCCGGCCGCCGTGGCCACCGCGGCGCAGCGCGCCGCGACCCGGGCCGCGCCGCGGACCCGGGCCGGGTTCAGCACGAACGCGGCGGTGTTCAGAGGCCGTCCCGTTGCTGCTGGAGAAAGGCCCGCTCCGCGCCGTTGGCCGCGCCCGCGATGGCCGCCTCGTAAGCGGCCACGGCCTCCTCCCGCCGGCCGAGCCTGCGCAGCAGGTCGGCGCGGGTGGCGTGGAACAGGTGATAGCCGTCCAGGCTGAGCTGGCCGAGTTCATCGAGCGCGGCGGCCGGGCCGCGCACCTCGGCAAGCGCCACGGTCCGGTTAAGGGCCACCACGGGTGTCGGCGCCACCGCCATGAGCTGGTCGTACAGCGCGAGGATCTGGGCCCAGTCGGTGTCCGCCGCGACGGCGGCGTCGCTGTGCACCGCGGCGATCGCGGCCTGGATCTGGTAGGGCCCGGGATGGTTGCGGCGCAGGCACGTCCGGACCAGATCCTGGCCTTCGGCGATCATGGCCCGGTCCCACCGGCTCCGGTCCTGGTCGGCGAGCAGCACCAGGGCGCCGGCCGGGCCGGTGCGGGCCGGGCGCCGGGCCGCGGTGAGCAGCAGCAGCGCCAGCAGGCCCAGTGCCTCGGGCTCGTCGGGCATCAGCCCGGCAAGCAGCCGGGCGAGGCGGATCGCTTCGTCGCACAGGTCGCCGCGGATCAGGTCATCGCCGGCCGAGGCGGTGTACCCCTCGTTGAAAACGAGGTAGATGACCGCCAGCACGAACGGGAGCCGATCGGGCAGTTCCGCGTCCCCGGGGACCCGGTACGGGATGCCTGCGTCGCGGATCTTCCGCTTGGCCCGGACGAGCCGCTGCGCCACCGTCGCCTCAGGCGCCAGGAACGCGCGGGCGATCTCCGGGGTCTGCAGCCCCGCGATGAGCCGCAGCGTCAGGGCGATCTGGGACTCGGCGGCGAGCGCCGGGTGACAGCAGGTGAATATCAACCGCAAGCGATCATCGGGCACGGATCCCACCTCCGGTGGCTCGGCGTCGGCGAGCATGCGGGTGGCCTCCGCCTCGCGGCCGTGCCGGGACGATTCCCGGCGCAGGCGGTCCAGCGCCTTGTTGCGGGCCGTGGTGACGATCCAGCCACCGGGGTTGGGTGGCACCCCGGTCTCTGGCCATCGCTGCGCGGCCACGGCAAAGGCTTCGGCTACCGCGTCCTCGGCGATGTCGATGTCACCGAATACGCGGATCAAGGTCGCGACGGCGCGCCCGTAGCTCTCCCGGTACGCGCGCTCGAGGGCAGCCCCGCCGCCCCGCGCCCCCGGCCCGCCTCCTGATTCCCCCTTCACCGCCTACTCCGGCTCCTCCTGGAACGGCCGGACCTCCACCGGCCAGCCACAGGCGGCGGAACCCTTGGCCGCCCAGGCCAGCGCTGCGTCCAGGTCGGCGGCCTTGATGACCCAGAAGCCGCCGATCTGCTCCTTGGTCTCCGCGTACGGCCCGTCGGTCGTGACGACCTGGCCGCCCTGGGCCCGGACGACCGTGGCCGCGGACGACGGATGCAGCCCGCCCGCGAACACCCAGGCACCGGCCGCCTGCACCTCTTTGTTGAAGGCGTCGACCGCTTGGTAGGCACGCTGCATCTCCTCGGCCGGCGGGGTGTCCTGGCCGGCCGCCTCGGCGCTGTACACGGCGAGCAGGTACTGCTTCATCGTGGTGCTCCCTTCGTCTGGGCCGGGACCATACCGGCTCTCTTTGTTGTTCACGAATACCGGACGCTGGAATCGACACCCGGCGGCCGGCAACCAGCCCACTGCGGGCACGATGGAAGGACCATGACGCTCATAGACCAGCTTCCGGCGGAGGCCGGGCCCGACTCGGTGTTTGACGCCTTCGCCGCCTGGGCGGGGGAGCGGGGCTTCACCCTGTACCCGCACCAGGAGGAGGCGCTCATCGAGATCGTGTCGGGCGCCCACGTGATCGTGAGCACCCCGACCGGATCCGGCAAGAGCCTGATCGCCACGGGCGCGCACTTCGCCGCCCTGGCCCAGGGCGTGCGCAGCTTCTACACCGCGCCGATCAAGGCACTGGTATCGGAGAAGTTCTTCGCCCTCTGCGACATCTTCGGGCCCGCCAGCGTCGGCATGATGACCGGCGACGCGAGCGTGAACGCCACGGCGCCGGTGATCTGCTGCACCGCCGAGGTACTGGCCAACATCGCGCTGCGCGACGGCGAGGCGGCCGACGTCGGCCAGGTGGTGATGGACGAGTTCCACTTCTACGCCGACCCCGCCAGGGGCTGGGCCTGGCAGGTGCCGCTGATCGAGCTGCCTCAGGCGCAGTTCGTGCTGATGTCGGCCACCCTCGGCGACGTCAGCCGGTTCCAGCGGGACCTGACCCGGCGCACTGGCCGGCCGGCCGCCGTGGTCAGCTCCGTGGAGCGCCCGGTGCCGCTGGTCTTCTCCTACGTGCTCACCCCGCTGCACGAGACGCTCCAGGAGTTGCTGGCGACCCAGCAGGCGCCGGTCTACGTGGTGCACTTCACCAGGGCCGCCGCGGTCGAGCAGGCACAGGCGCTGATGAGCATCAATGTGTGCACCCGCGCGGAGAAGGACGCGATCGCCGACCTGATCGGTGACTTCAGGTTCACCGCGGGCTTCGGCAGGACGCTGTCGCGGCTGGTCCGCCACGGCATCGGCGTGCACCATGCAGGCATGCTGCCCCGGTACCGGCGGCTGGTGGAGACGCTGACCCAGGCGGGCCTGCTCAAGGTCATCTGCGGCACGGACACCCTCGGCGTCGGCATCAACGTGCCGATCCGCACCGTGCTGTTCACCGCGCTGTCCAAGTACGACGGGACCAAGGCCCGGCTGCTGCAGGCGCGCGAGTTCCACCAGATCGCCGGGCGGGCCGGCCGGGCTGGCTTCGACTCGGCCGGCACCGTGGTCGTGCAGGCCCCCGAGCATGTCGTGGAGAACGAGCGGGCGCTGGCCAAGGCCGGTGACGACCCGAAGAAGCGCCGCAAGGTGGTGCGCAAGAAGCCACCGGACCGCTTTGTGTCCTGGGGCAAGCCGACGTTCGAGCGGCTGGTGGCGGCCGACCCCGAGCCGCTGCAGTCCAGTTTCGTGGTCAGCCACGCCATGCTGCTCGGCGTCATCGGCCGGCCAGGGGACGCCTTCGCCGCGATGCGGCACCTGCTCACCGACAACGACGAGCCGCCCGCCGCGCAGCGCCGCCACATCCGGCGCGCCTTCGCCATCTACCGCGCCCTGCTGGCTGGCGGCGTGGTGGAGCGGCTCGACGAGCCGGACGAGGAGGGCCGCCGCTGGCGGCTGACCGTGGACCTGCAGGAGGACTTCGCGCTGAACCAGCCGCTGTCGCCGCTGGCGCTGGCCGCCATCGGGCTGCTCGACCGGGACTCGCCCGGGTACCCGCTGGACGTGGTGTCGGTCATCGAGGCGACCCTGGACGATCCGCGCGAGCTGCTGGCGGCGCAGCGGTTCAAGGCCCGCGGCGAGGCCGTGGCGCAGATGAAGGCGGACGGCATCGAATACGAGGAGCGGATGGAGCTGCTCGAGGACGTCACCTACCCGATGCCGCTCGCCGACCTGCTCGGCGCCGCCTACGAGATGTACCGGCGGGGCCATCCCTGGGTCGCCGACCACGAGCTGTCGCCCAAGTCGGTGGCCAGGGACATGTACGAGCGGTCGATGACCTTCACCGAGTACATCGGTTTCTACGGGCTGTCCCGCGGCGAGGGGCTGGTGCTGCGTTACCTGGCCGGTGCCTACAAGGCGCTGCGGCAGACCGTCCCCGAGGAGGCCAGGACCGAGGAGCTCACCGACCTGATCGAGTGGCTGGGGGAGCTGGTCAGGCAGACCGACTCCAGCCTGATCGACGAGTGGGAGCGGCTGCGCAGCCCGGCCGGGGAGCAGGTCGCCCCGCTGGACGAGCGGCCGCCGCCGGTCACGGGCAACCGGCGGGCCTTCCGGGTGCTTGTGCGCAACGCACTGTTCCGCCGCGTGGAGCTTGCCGCACTGGAGCGCTACGAGGAGCTCGGCGAACTGGACGCCGGGGCCGGCTGGGACGCGGCGGCCTGGGCGCAGGCCCTCGAGCCCTACTTCGCCGAGCACGACGAGATCGGCACCGGAGCCGACGCCCGCGGCCCGGCCCTGCTGATCATCGACGAGCAGCCCGGCCGCTGGTCGGTACGGCAGATCTTCGACGACCCGGCGCGTGATCACGACTGGGGGATCAGCGCCGATGTCGACCTCGAGGCCTCGGACGCGGCGGGCACCGCGGTGCTCCGGGTCACCGAGGTGGGCCAGCTCTAGCCCTGCTCAGGTCAGCCCATCGACTTGGCGCCGTCGAGTGACTCCCTGATGATGTCGGCGTGCCCGGCATGCTGGGCGGTCTCGGCGATCAGGTGCAGCAGCACCCGGCGGGCCGACCACTGGGCGCCGGGCGGGAACCAGGGCGCCTCGGGCAGCGGCTGGGCAGCATCGAGGTCGGGCAGCCCGGCCACCAGTTCGGCGGTCTCGTCGGCTGCCTTCGCGTACTCCTCCAGCAGGCCGGCCAGGGTGTCCCCGGGCTCCATGCGGAACGCGGACAGCCAGTCGCCCACGCTCGACTCGTCCCATGCCATCGCCGCCGGGCCGACCAGGATGAACCGGATCCACTGCCGCTCGGTCAGCGTCACGTGCTTGATCAGGCCGCCCAGGGACAGCTCGCTCGCGGTGGTGCGCTGCGCGGCCTGGTCGTCGGTCAGGTCACGGGTCGTGTGCCGCAGGAAATGACGGGTCCTGGCCAGCGACTCCAGCAGGTCGGCGCGTTCACCGGTCAGAGTGTGCGGGGTGCCCATGCGGATCCGCCTTTCCTGGGGTGTCGTGCGTTCGACTCTACGCGGCCGGTCAGACATCCTCCTGGCCGGTCTCGGGCGCGGCGGTGCTGGTCAGACGATAGGCGGCGGGTTCGAATCGGCGCTGGCGGCAAGGGCCGGATCCCAATCGCACACCGAGCAGGCGTGCCGGAACACCGACCGGGCGAACTCAAGCGCCACCGCGTGCGGGTCCGCGGCGGCGCGCACATCGTCCCAGTCGAGAACGTATTCGCCCAGCGTCCCGTCCCAGCGCGCCGCGGGCGGGGACAGGGTCTTTCCGGGAAAATCCTCCTCGAGTGGGTGCGCGTAGGCGTAGAACGCCGCCCGCGGGTAGCGCGGGTCACCGGGCCACCAGCCGACCGCGACCTCCTGTGAGTCCATGGCGTTGCGCATGATGAAGTCGTTCGAGGGCGGGTCGGCGGGCTGGCCGGAGAACAGGCTCACCGCGAGATCGAAGGAGCCCCACCAGGCGTGGACGGGGGTGGACCGGCCCCGGTACGGCGCGCGGAACGCCGCGAGGACCGCCGCGGCCCGGGTCGCCGCGGCGAAGTAGTCGCTTACCCGGGCCGGATCATAGCTGGCGTGCTCGGTGTCGGCGTCAAGCGGCACGCTCCAGGTGACCTCCTGCGGCGTCGGGTCGATCCGCACCTCGCCGGCCACCGCGCGGACCGCCGCGAGCACCTCCCTGGTCACCTCCCCGACGGACCGGTCCGGGGTGAGCGGGATGCGCTCGGCGAAACCGGCGCTGTGCTCCACGACGGCCTCGTGGACGCGCAGGTCGAGCAGCACGGCAACGGCGCCGGAGCCGTTCGGCGCCGGCAGCGGCGCGGTCTCCCAGCCGCGCGCGGTCAACTGCAGCGCCGCGTGCTGCAACTGCGGTTCGGGCGGGGCGAGCCTGACGGCGAGCTTGCCAAGCACCTGGGTGTGCGCGTGCAGCGTGTCGCAGGTTGCCCGCCAGGTCTCATAGGAGCACGCGGGCCAGGAACCGGCCATGAGCCGCACCCTATTGCCGGACACCGCGAGCCTCAACCTCGGTTACGCTGCGTGAGATGAAGATCCGTACCGCGGCGGGCCCGGCCAGCGCCGAACTCGACGCCGCCGCGGATCCGCCGTTCCTGCTGGTGCTGACGCACGGGGCGGGGGGCGGCACGGGCAGCGCGGACCTGCTGGCGGCGCGGCAGGCCGGGCTGGACCAGGGCGCGGCGGTGGCCCGGGTGGTGCAGCCCTACCGGCTGCGCGGTGCTCGGGCGCCGGGCTCTGCCGTCCGGCAGGACGAGGCCTGGCTGGAGATCATCGCCAAAATGCGGCGGCGGTTCCCCGGGGTGCCGCTGATCCAGGGCGGCCGGAGCAACGGAGCCAGGGTGGCCTGCCGCACGGCGCGGGCGGCCGGTGCCCTGGCCGTGCTGGCCCTGGCGTTCCCGCTGCATCCGCCGGGCCGCCCGGAGCTGTCGCGGGCCGCCGAACTGGCGGAGGCGGGCACGGAGGTGCTTGTGGTCAACGGGGCCGCCGACCCGTTCGGGGTTCCCGAGGCGGCCGGTGCGATCCGGGTGGTGGTGCTGCCTGGCGCGACCCACGCGCTCAGGGGCCAAGGTGGCGCGATCCGCCGGGTGGTCGGCTACTGGCTGGCTGTGCTAGTCCGGGGGAGCGACCCCCCGAGTCCCCCCGATGGCCTGCGGCCCGGTTCCTCCGTCACCGGGCCGGGGCCGGGCAGAATTCCGGGTCAAGCGCCTACCTGAGGGCAGCGGTCCGGTGCGGCTGGATGATCTCGCCGCCGGGAAGCAGTTCGCCGGTGTCCTCGAAGATCACGACACCGTTGCAGAGCAGCGTCCAGCCCTGCTCCGGGTGGCTGGAGACGGCCCGGGCCGCCTCGCGGTCGGTTGCGTGTGCGTCCGGGCACTGAGGCATGTGTGGGCACATGGCTGCCCCCTGGTCAAGTGTGCTCTCGTGGCTCTTTCGCTTCAGTGTGGCCGGTGGGACCGGCCCGGTTGTAGAGCCATTCGGACGGGCCAAAAGTCACTTTCTGCAGTTAGGCCACTACAGGCTGGGTTGAGGTGGCGGCCGGGCTCGCCGCGGCCTCCGGGCGCCCGGCTGGCTGTCTCGGCAGCCGGACGATGCCGGTCAGCCGATGGCTCTCCCGCAGGGTGAGCAGTCGCTCCGCCTCCATGGTCCAGGCCCTGACGGGTGCCGTCGCCATGGCCTTGCGCCGGTAGATGCGGTCGTCATAGCCGCGTGACCCGATCTCCGCCCGCTGCGCGGCGAACGCAGCCCGCATGACGTCGGTCAGGGCACTGTCGAGATGCTTGCCCGCCCGGTACAGCTCCTCCAGGCTGGCGCCGTTGGCCTGCGCCCCCCGCAGGTCCTGCTCGGCCGCCTGCGCCTGGGCGAAGAGGTCGTCAAACCGCTCCGCGAGGGCAACGTCGGCGTCGTACTTGGCTGCCGCCTCCGGGCTGACAGGCGTGCGCTTTGCCATCACACGCCCAGCTTATGGCACCGGGGGTATCCCTCAGGAACAGACGCGCGGAGCGGGCCGTGGGCCATCCGCGGGCTCCACGGCGTCCGTCAGGTAAACAGAGCGCGCGCTAGCGTGCGAAGTAGTGCCAGCCGAGCCACCACCAGCCGGCCAGCACCAGCGCCCGGCCGATCTTCGGCCGCATCAGGTAGCCGAGCCACTGGCCGACCGTGGGGATGCGGGAACCGGGCCGCCGGGCCAGGATCTCCAGGACGATCATGGCCACGACCGCCACCGCGAACCCGGCGATGGTGATGCCGCGAGTGGGGATCGGGGGCATGCTCACCGCCTTACCAGGGCCCAGCCGGCCAGCAGCCACGCCAGGACGGCCGCGGCCTTGATCGGGTGCGGGTCCAGCAGCGGGTCAATGAGGTTGGTGAAGGACGGATGCCAGGGCCAGGAGTTGTCCCGCCAGGCGGACGCCTCCCATTCGAAGAACGCCGCGAGGCAGATCATCCAGTACGACATGCCGACCATGTCCAGCTCGGCGGGTGGCGGAATGCGCTCCGGCGGCCGGAAGGAGGCTATAAGCCCCAGTACCGCCCCGGGGATGACCACCCCCACCAGTGCCCCGCGGCTGAACGGGGCCGCCGCCGCGACCACCCAGGCGTACCCGGCGAGCCCGGTAAAGATCAGTGCGAGCAGGGCCAGGTGAGCGGGGCGGCGCGGCCTGGCAACCTGCCACCAGCGACCGGGCTGGTCGCTCCGGGCCTGGGCCGGGTTTGTCGCCATACCATCTCCCGCCATCATGGTCCCACCGCGGCCGCGGCCGCGTGCCTACAAGTCCCTGCCGGCAGGCGAATCCCTACGCGAGGCTGGACTGCCAGCTGGCATGCAGGGCAGAGTACCGGCCACTGCCCGCAAGCAGCAGATCCGGCGGCCCGTCCTCGACGATCTCGCCCTCGCTCATCACCAGTACCCGGTCGGCGATCGCCACCGTGGACAGCCGGTGCGCGATGATCAGCGCGGTGCGCCCGGCCAGGATCGTGCGCAGCGCCGCCTGCACGGCCCGCTCCCCGGGCAGATCGAGCAGCGACGTCGCCTCGTCGAGCACCAGCACCGAGGGGGCCGCCAGGAACACCCGCGCGAACGAGACGAGCTGGCGCTGGCCCGCGGACAGTCGGCCGCCGCGCTTGCCGACCTCCTCGTCGTAGCCGCCGGGCAGGGCGGTGATGAAGGCGTCGGCACCGATCGTCTTCGCCGCGGCGATGATCTCCGCCCGGCCGGCGCCTGGCTTGCCCAGCTCGATGTTGTCCGCGATCGACCCGGTGAACAGGAAGTTCTCCTGGGTGACCAGCACTACCTCGGACCGCAGCCGCTCGGCCGCCAGGTCCCGCAGGTCGGTGCCGTCGAGCAGGACGCTGCCCTCACGCGGGTCGTAGAAGCGGGCCACCAGCCGGGCCACGGTGGTCTTCCCCGCGCCGGTCTCGCCGACCAGTGCCACCGTCTGGCCCGCCGGAATCCGCAGGTTCATATCCGGCAATACGATCGCCTCGCGGTACCCGAACCGCACCGAGCGCAGCCACAGTTCCCGGCCGGGCCCCGTGCGGGGCGGCAGTTCCACGGGGACCTCGGGCTCGGGCACCCCCAGTGGCTCGTCGAGCACCCCGGAGATCTTCTCCAGCGCGGCACCGGCGGACTGGAACGAGTTGTAGAACTGCGACAGGTCTTGCAGCGGGTCGAAGAAACGCTGCAGGTACAGCAGGAAGGTGGCGAGTACGCCCACCTTGATGTCGCCGTCCGCCACGCGCAGCCCCCCGTACAGCAGCACGGCGCCCGTGGCCAGGTTGCCGACCAGGGTGATCCCCGGTGAGTACACCGCAATCAGCCGCATCGAACGCAGGGTGGCCGCGGCGTTGCGTCCGTTCAGCATTGAAAAGATCTCTTCGTTGCGGCGCTCCCGGCGGAAGGCCTGCACCGCGCGGATGCCGCCGAAAGTCTCCACAAAGGCGACGATCACGTCCGCGATCGCCTCCCGGCTGCGCCGGTAGGCGAGCGCCGACTCGCGGCGGAACCACAGGGTGAGCGCGGTCAGCGGGCCGAACCCGAGCAGCACCACCAGGGCCAGCGGCCAGTCCAGCAGCAGCATGCCCACGCCCACGAGCAGCAGCGAGAAGACCGCCGACACCAGCGAGTCGAGGCCCTCCTCGAACAGGTCGGAGATCGAGTCGATGTCCGAGGTCTGCCGGGAGATGACCCGGCCCGAGGTGTACCGCTCGTGGAAGGCCACCGGCAGCCGCTGGAAGTGCGCGAACAGTCGGCGGCGCAGTTCCCTGACCACGCCCTCACCGAACCGGCCGACCTCCCGGACGAAGGCGCGGGTCGTGATGGCCTGCACCCCGACCGCCACGAAGAACGCGGCCATGATCGCGGCCAGCGGGCCCACGTCGTGGCCGTGCCACAGCGGCGGTATGCCACGGTCGATCGCCACCCCGACCAGCCACGGCCCGGCCAGGGCCGCCAGGTTCGCCACCACGATCAGCGCCAGCGCCCAGGTCACCTGGCGCCGGTAGGGCCGCAGCAGCGCGGTGAGCAGCCGCCTGGCCCGCCTGCGCAGCAGGGCCGACAGCTTGCCGGTGACCATCTCGGCGCTCTCCGCGGCAACGCCCCGCCACGGTTGCTCGCTCACCTGGCCACCGCCTGCTCGGAGTCGTCGCGGGAATCGGCTGCTGCCACGTCGCCCATCAACTCGACGTAGCGGGGCTCGGTGGCGAGTAGTTCCGCGTGGCTGCCGGTCGCCACGATCCGGCCGCCGGCGAGCAGGGCCACCCGGTCGGCGAGCAGCACGGTGGACGGGCGGTGCGCGACAAGCAGCGCGGTCGTACCGGCGAGCGCCTCCCGCAGGGCGGCGGTCACCTTTTCCTCGGTACGCACGTCCAGCGCGGACAGCGGGTCATCGAGGACAAGCACGGGCGGCTTGGCCAGGATGGCCCGGGCCAGGGCCAGGCGCTGCCGCTGGCCGCCGGACAGCGCCATGCCCTGCTCACCGATCCTGGTGTCCAGGCCCCAGGGCAGCCGTGCCACGAACCCCGCGTGGGCCACCGCGAGGGCCTGCTCGACCTGCTCATCGGTGGCGTCCGGTGCGCCGAACGTGACGTTTTCCCGCACGCTCACCGAGAACAGCGTGGGGTCCTCGAACCCGCTGCCGATCAGGGTGCGCAGCACCGCCAGTGGCATGTCGCGGATGTCGGTGCCGTTCAGGGTGATCGACCCGGCGGTCGGGTCGGCCAGCCGCGGCACCAGTTGCAGCAGCGTGGTCTTGCCGGAGCCGGTGGCGCCGGTCAGCGCGAGGGTCTGGCCCGGCTCCAGGTCCAGCGACACCCCACGCAGCACCGGCCGCTCGGTGCCCGGGTAGCGGAACTCCACCCGGTCAAACCGGACGGTGCTGGCCCGGGGGGGCACTCCGCCCTCCCGGGGGGGAGCCCCCGGACCCCACGGCCCGGAACCCCCCGCTGGCCCGGGACCCGGTTCCTCCGTCACCGGGCCCCGAGCCTTGCCAGCCGAGGCCGAGGTGAGCTTGGCGGGCTTGCTGAACACGGCGGGCGGGGTGTCGAGGATCTCGTACACGCGCTGTGCTGCCGTGGCGGCCTCCTGGCCGCTCGCCAGGATGTAGCCCATCGCCTCGATCGGCCAGACCAGTTCCAGCGTGAGCGTGATGAACGCGACAAGGCCGCCGAGCGTCAGCGCGTGCTGGCTGGTCGCGATCGCGCCGAGCAGCACGATGAGCCCGATGACGGCGTTCGGGATGAGGTCGAGCGTGGCCCAGAACGAGCCGCGCAGCCGTGCCTTCTCGATCTGGGTCTGATAGACCAGCGACGCCTGGGCGCCGTGCCTGGCCTGTGCCTGCGCGCGGCGGCCGAGTGCCTTGAGCACGGCGATCCCGGTGGCGGCCTCCTCGACGTAGGTGGCCAGGTCGCCCTGCTGGTCCTGGGCCCGCCGGGACAGCACCCGGTAGCGCCGCTCGAACCGGTGGCACACCACCCCCACCGGCAGGAAGACCGCGCCGGTGATCACGCCCAGCCACCAGTTGAGGTGGATCAGCAGCGCGATGACCGCGACGAACGTGACCGCGTTGGTGATCAGGAACACGGTGCCGAACCCGGCGAACCGCCGGATCGCCGACAGGTCGGTAGTGGCACGGGAGAGCAGTTGCCCGGACTGCCACTCGTCGTGGAACCCGATGTCAAGCCGCTGCAGGTGCGCGTACAGGTCGCGGCGCATGGCTTGTTCCATGCCAGTAACGGCGCTGGCCTGTACCCAGCGCCGGGTGAAGTTCAGTACTGCCTGCGCTACGCCCAGCCCGATCGCGGCGAGGCCGATGGGCAGCAGCAGGCTGCGGTCACCTGTCTGGAGCGCGCCGTCGATCAGGGCCTTGGTCAGCAGCGGGATCGCCAGGGCGGTGGCGACCGAGGCACATGCGGCCGCCAGCATTCCGATCAATCGCCACAGGTAGGGCCGCAGATAGCTGCGGAGCCGCCACAGCGCCGCAAGCGGCGTCGCCGGGGAATGGGCACGCGCGTCGGCAGCGGCGTGCACAGGGGGCATTATCGTGACGCTAACCGCTGGGCCGCGCGTATGTCATCTGGTTTTCTGCGGCGCGAAGGCCGCCGGCAGCCGCGGTACCTGCCCAGTTGTCACCTGATCGCGGTTATATGGCCTGTTTCGTGGCGAAACCATGCCCGCGACGGGGGTAGCGGAGTGACCCCGACTCTGGCACGCTGGCTAGCCCGGCCCGTGGGGCGTGGCCGGGACGGACCGTTGGGGGCAGTCCATGACCGATTGGGCACCTGGCCCGGCGCTCGCCGCATACCACTCCGGCGTGACCGTCATCTGTGAACTGGCTGCCCAGTTCACCGGCGAAGCCTGGGCCGCCCCGACCACCTGCCCCGAGTGGCGCGCCGCCGACCTGGCCGGGCATCTGCGCTGCGTCGCCGACGATTACCACGAGTACCTCGACGACGCCCCGGCCAGCCGGATGGCCCGGCTGATGGCCCGTGGCCCCAGCTCCGAGAGCCTGGCCCGCAAGCTGGCCAGGCAGAACGCGGCCGAGCTTGCGGCGCTGCCCGATGCGACAGGTCCCGAGCACATCGCCGCGTTCGCGGCCGCCGCGCGTGCCTACGCCGACCGTGCCCTGGGGGTCTGGGATCTGCCGCACCACGGGTTCCGCGACACCGTGGTGACCGTGGGCGGCATGGTGGGCGCCGCCTGCGCCGAGTGGCACCTGCACGCCTGGGATCTGGCCGCCTCACTGGGCAAGGACTACCAGCCGGCCAGCCCGGAACTGCTGGCCGCCGGCTGGCAGGCGGGCGTGCCTCACCTGCCGCTGGATACCCGCGTGCACGTCGCACCGTGCGGTGCCGCCGTCGCGGGCGGGGCGGTTGCGGTCGCGGGCGGCCCGGCCAACGGCCACCCCGGCGCGGGCGCCAGCCACGACGGTGCCTGGCAGGCGCTGCTGCGCGCCTCCGGCCGCCTCCCGCGCTGACCCGCCCCGGTCGGCGGCGGCCAGGTCAGCTCGGCCTCGCTGGCCCACACGATCTCGTGCTGGACCAGCGCCTACACATCGGCCAGTACCGGCCGGGGCTGTTAGATGAACGCCCGGCGTCGCAGGTGATCAGAGTTGCCAGGCATGAACCGCGGTGGAATAGTTACAGGGAGTCGCTGAGTACGCTGCTCCAGACCCCGGCAGTGGTCAGAACCGCTGGCATGGGTGAGTTGAGGTGAGCAGCGCGAATCCGCACGACGTCAACGGCAATCGCCGGGGTAACCGTGAGAGTGGTGCGCCCGTACCGCCCGACGTTACCTCTCCAGATGAGCCGGAACGCGCGTCTCATACGATGCACCCTGATCTAGCGAACATCGAAGCGGTTCTGCGGACTGTGGCGGAGCTGACAGGGATGCCGCTCACTCCTGCTCATCACAACGGGCAGACCGTCCCGTCGTTCCTCCGGCGCCAGCCCATCCGCATCGTTGAGGGCAGCAGCGAAAGCGGCTACACCAGCGTGTTCGAGGTCATCTGCTGCGACTGCGGCGACGATCCCTCTCTGGACTATTCCGAGGTCTCGGCCCGGCTTCAGCGGCTCCGCGGGCCTTACACGTTGCGAGAGAGCCTCGCAGCGTATGAGGCGCACCTGGCCGAGGACTACCTGACGGCGAGGGCCAGGTAGTCCTCGGCCACGTGCTGCCGGGCCAGATACCGCTCTATGCATCTACCCTTGGTAAGGGGCCGTGCCCAAGAGCGCTATTACAGGATGGTCGTCCACTCGATTGTCAGGCGTCGGTCCTGGTCAGCGAGAGTGGGATTGCCCCATTCACTAACGCCAGGGCGCCAAGGCGGGGGAGGACTACTGGATGGGCCTGGATGTCAGCGCGGTACGGGCGATGTACCCGGCACTGGCCGACGGTTACGCCTACCTCGACGGCGCGGCGGGCACGCAACTGCCCGCGCCGGTGATCGACGCGATCAGCGGCGCGCACCGGTCCGGGCTTGGCAACTCCGACGGCGCGTTCCCGGCCAGCGCGCGGTCCGACGCGATCGTGGCCGAGTGCCGCCAGGCAGTCGCCGACCTGGTGGGCGGGAACCCGGCCGGCGTCATCCTCGGGCCGAACATGACCACGCTGACCTACCGGCTCGCCGCCACGCTGGCCAAGGACTGGCGGCCGGGTGACGAGGTGATCGTGTCCCGGCTGGACCACGACGCGAACATCCGGCCGTGGGTGCAGGCGGCCGGGCGGGCCGGCGCGGTGGTCCGCTGGGCGGAGATGGACCTGCCCGCGGCGGAACTGCCCGCCGGGCAGTACGACGCGCTGCTCAGCGAGCGGACCCGGCTGGTGGCGGTGACCGCGGCAAGCAACATCCTCGGCACCCGGCCCGACGTGGCGGCGATCACCGCGAAGGCCCGCGCCGCGGGCGCGCTCAGCTACGTGGACGGGGTGCATGCCACCCCGCACGGCCCCACCGACGTCGCCGCGCTCGGTGCCGACTTCTACGCCACCAGTGCCTACAAGTGGTCCGGGCCACACATCGGCGCGGTCATCGCCGATCCCGCGCTGCTTGAGCCGCTGCGGCAGGACAAGCTGGCCCCCGCGCCCGGCACCGTGCCCGACCGGTTCGAGTGGGGCACCCCGTCCTTCGCCGACTTCGCCGGAGTCACCGCCGCGGTGGACCACCTGGCCGGGCTTGACGCCACGGCGGCCGGGACCAGGCGGCAGCGCCTGCTCACCTCGATGGCCGCCGCACACGAGCATGAGCAGGGGCTGCTGCGCGTGCTGCTGGCCGGGCTGGCCGCGCTGGACAAGGTCACGCTGTACGGCAACGCTCGCAGCCGCACCGCCACCGTGTATTTCAACGTGGCCGGCCTGACCCCGCGGGCGGTCGCGGAGCACCTGGCGGAGCGCCAGGTGAACGTCTGGGACGGGGACAACTACGCCTGGGAACCGGCAGGCGCGCTGGGCATCAGGGACACCGGCGGCGCGGTCCGGGCCGGTCTTGTGCACTACAACGACCGCTCCGATGTGGGCCGGTTGCTCGCGGCCGTTGCGGAACTGGCCGGCTAATTGCCCTGTCTTGTCACCTGAACGGTCCCGTCCGGCCGCTTAACCTGGCATTCTGGCTCGGTGGAGCATGCTGGCACGGGGATGATCCATCACATCGAGCTCTGGGTACCCAACCTGACCAGGGCCGAGGCCAGCTGGGGATGGCTACTGGTCGAGCTGGGCTACCAGCCGTTCATCCAGTGGCCCGAGGGGCAGAGCTGGCGGGCGGGTGCCATCTACATCGTCCTGGAGCAATCGCCCGACAGGGTGGCCGGCCGTCACGACCGGTGCCGCCCCGGAATGAACCATCTGGCCTTCCATGTCGCCTCAAGGGAAGAGGTGGACAAGCTCACCGAGGAAGCACCGCAGCACGGGTGGCGGCTGCTTTTCAGCGACCGCCACCCGCACGCGGGCGGCCTTGACCACTACGCGGCCTACCTGGAGGACCGGGACGGCTACGAGGTCGAACTGGTCGCGCCGTCGTAGGGGTGCACCCCGCGGCGTTGCGTCACCCCGACCGCACGGTGGCCGACAGCCGCAGGTCCCGTGAGGAGCGGCCGACCTGCACGGTGAACTCGCCCGGCGGCCATGCCCACTGCCCGGCCTCCTCGTCGAACACGGCGAAGAGCCGGGCGGGCACCCGCAGGGTCACCTCGGCCGCCTCGCCGGGCGCGGCCGTCACGCCGCCGAAGGCGCCCAGCACCCGCACCGGCCGGCTGCCATTGGGCGGGGCGGCGGGGTCGGGGCTAGCAGAGCGCGGGGCGGCGGGGTCGGGGCTAGCAGAGCGCGGGGCTCCGGTCACATAGGCCTGGACGACCTCCCGGCCAGGCCGTGATCCGCAGTTGCGCACGCGGACCCGCAGTTGCGCGTCGGTGCCTGGTGCCAGGGTGCCCGCGGGGCCGCTGAGCCACTCGTAGTTCCAGGTGGTGTAGCCCAGGCCATGGCCGAACGGGAACATCGGGGCAACGCCCGCCGCGTCGTAGCCGCGGTAACCGATGAGCAGCCCCTCGGCGTAGTCGAGGCGGCCGTCCCGCGGCTGCGCGTGCAGCACGGGGCAGTCGGCCTCGGCGGCCGGCAGGGTGACCGGCAGCCTGCCGCCCGGCTCGGCACGGCCGAGCAGCACGTCCGCGAGCGCCTCGCCGATCGCCTGGCCGGGCAGCCAGGCATAGATCACCGCGCCGACCTGGCCGGCCCACGGCATCAGCACCGGCATCCCGGCGTTGACGACCACGACCGTCCGCGGGCAGGCGGCGGCGACCCGCCGGACAAGCTCGTCCTGACGGCCGGGGAGGGCCAGGGTGTCCCGGTCGTAGCCCTCGCTCTCCGAGGTCTCCGCCGAGCCGACCACCACGACCACCACGTCCGCGTCCGCGGCGGCCGCCACCGCCTCGGCCATCAGCGTCTGCTCATCCGCGGAGGGAGTGACGCCCAGCCGCAGCGCGACCGGCCCCTGGCAGGCGGCCGCCGGGCGGAACTCCACGGTGACCATGGCATCCAGCCCGCCGGGCAGCGTGACCTGCCCGCGGATCTCGCCAGGGCGGGTCATGGTCTCGACCGGGTCGGCCGGGACCGGCGTCTCGCCCTGCGCGGCGACGGCCCCGTTCACGGTGATCGTGAGCCGTCCCACGCCTGAGGCGCCGAACAGGTAGGGGCCGTCGGCCTCCGGGCGGAAAGCGGCGCGGAGCCTGATGATGCCGCTCTCGCCCCAGCCCACGCCCGGCGGCAACCCGTCCCACCAGGCCAGCGCGGTCGCGGCGCGATGCTCGCTGGCGAACACCTCACCGCCGGGGGTGGCGAACTCCAGCCGCACGCCGGGCTCGCCGGTGACCGGATCGGTGACCGAGCGGCGGGGCGGCTCGGGGACGCCCTGCCAGGTCCAGCAGCCGGGTGCCGAGGTTACCGTGACCTCGCTGCCGAATGCTTCCCGCAGGGCCTGGACCGGCGCCGGGGCGGACGCCGGGATGACCCGGGCGCTGCCGCCGCCCTGGATCACCGGGTGCAGCGCGTTCGGGCCGATCACCGCGACCCGGTGGATGCCGTCCGGCGCGAGCGGCAGGACCGCGCCGTCGTTGTGCAGCAGCACGAGCGAGCCGGTCACGGCCCTGCGCAGCAGCGCGGCAGGGACCAGGTCCGGCGGCGCGGGCGGGCCGGCGCCGTTGCCCGCGGCCGCCTCGCTGAGCGCGCCCACCCGGCGGGCCACGCCGAGCAGCCGGGTCAGCTTGTCGTCCACCATTTCCTCGGGCACCTCGCCCGCCCGGACCGCGTCGGCCAGTGCCGGGCCCCAGTACCTGTTCGGCCCGGGCATGGCCAGGTCCAGCCCGCCCACGGCGGTGGGCACCGTGCTGCGGGTGGCGTCCCAGTCGGAGGTGACCGGGCCGGCGAAGCCCCATTCGCCCTTGAGCACCGCCCGCAGCAGCGTGGCGTGCTCGGTCATCCGGCTCCCGTTGACCACGTTGTACGCGGCCATGACCAGGGCGGCGCCGCCCTCCCGCACGGAAGCCTCGAACGGGACCAGGTACAGCTCACGGAGCACCTGCTCGGCGATGCGCGCGTCGTAGGTCCACCGCTCGGTTTCTGAGTCGTTGCCGACGTAGTGCTTCACCGTGGCCGCGACGCCGGCCGACTGGACGCCGGTTACGTAGGCGACGGCGATCCGCGCGGTCAGCTCGGGGTCCTCGGAGAAGCATTCGAAGCCCCGCCCGGCGAGCGGGGTGCGCATCAGGTTGATGGTCGGGGCCAGCAGGATGTCCACGCCCTTGCTGCGCGCCTCCGCGCCGAGGGCAGCGGCCACCTCGCGGACCAGTTCCGGATCCCATGTGGCGCCGAGTGCCGACGGGCAGGGCAGGCAGCTGGAGGGGTTGGCCTCGTCCAGGGTCGTGCCCCGCACCCCGGACGGGCCGTCCGAGGTGACCATGGGGCGCAGCCCGAGGGCGTCGCAACCCGGGATCCGCCAGCTGTCCGCGCCGGTCAGCAGCCGGACCTTGTCCTCAAGGGGGAGCGCAGCCAGCTGGCTGCGCTCCCCGGACATCTGAGTTGTCATCTGGTCAGGACTTCGGCTTCAGCTGCAGGACCGTGTACTCCAGGTAGGGGGTATTCGGCACCGGCGCCATGTAGGGGTTGCTCGCCGTCGGCCATCCCGTGTAGTTGCGGGAGGAATACTCGGCCCAGGCGCCCCCGTAGAGCAGCGGAATCACCGGGGCCTGGCTGGTCATGACCTGCTGCAGCTTGGTGATGGCAGCCGACTGCTCGGTGCTGTTGCCGGAGCTCTCGTACTGCTGCAGCGCCGCTTGGGCCTGCGAGTTGGAGAACCGGCCGAAGTCGGCCGTGGCCGGCTTGCCGACCGGGGCGGTCAGCCTGCTGTCCAGCCATCCGCTGTAGAACACATACGGCGTGGGGCCCTGGTTCGACCAGCGGATCGTGGTGTCGAAGGTGCCGTTGGTGACATCCCCGGCCCACACGGTCGGGTTGCCGATGCCATCCACCGTCACGTTGAACCCCAGCGAGTTGAGCTGCTTCGCGATGAGCTGGTCGGCGGTGTAGTAGTCGCTGTAGGGAATCGGGTCGGAGATCTTGAAGGCAAGGGTCTTGCCGTTCTTCGTCCACTTCCCGTTCGTCTTGGCCCAGCCATCGGCCTGCAGGATCGAGGCCACCTTGGCCGCGTCACTGGTCGCCGGGAGGTTGTTGGCCAGCGAAGGGTCCTGGTAGGCGCTCTGCGCTGGCAGCATCAGCCCGCCTGTGGAGGAGGCGGGCAGCTCGTAGCCGGTCTCCGCCTGCTGGGAGAGCTGCTGCCGGTCGATGCCGTACTCGATCGCCTGCCGCACCGCCGGGTCGTTCAGCGGTGCCTTGGTGGTGTTGACGAACAGCGACACCACGTTGTTGGCGTTGAAGTACGGCGCGCCAGCCAGCCACGTGTGGTTCTCCGGGCTCTTGGACAGGTAGTTGCCCTGGATGTCGGAGACGTAGTTGCCCGCCCAGTCGATCGACCCGCTCTGGATCGGGGGGACCAGGTTGGCGTTGGTGTTGTACGACGGGAAGTCGATCACCGGCACGTGCAGCGCGCTCTTGTCACGGTACAACGGGTTGATCTTGAGCGTGTAACCCTGCGGGGTGAACTTGTCCAGCATGTACGGGCCGGTCCCGACCGGGTTGGGGTCGGCGAACGTGACCGGGTTGGCCACCGAGGACCAGATGTGCTGCGGCTCGATGTAGACCTGGCCGATCAGGAACAGGTTGGCGTACTGCGGCGTGCTGAAGTTCAGCTGCACCGAGGTGGCGGACGGCGCCGAGGCGCTGGTGACGACCGGCGCCCCGGTGGTGAACAGCGCGGGGTGGGCCTTGACCATGTTGAAGGTGAACGCCACGTCGCTGGCGGTGAACGGCTTGCCGTCGTTCCACTTGACTCCGGAACGGATCGGGATCGTCAGCGTCTTGCCGCCGTTGGAGAAGGTCGGCTGGCCGGACGCCAGCATCGGGATCCCCGGCTGCGTCGGCTTCAGGTAGTTCCAGATGTAGAGCGGCTCGTTGTACAGGGCCACCGAATTGGTGAGGAAGCCGGTGGAGGTGGACGAGAGTGGGTTGAAGTTGTCGGTCATCGGCGAGAGGGGAGTGCTCTCGATGACCAGTGTCTGGCCGGTCTTGGTGTGCGAGGCACCCGAGGAACTCGATGAACTCGAACTGCCGCAGGCCGCGACGCCGAGCGCGAGGATGCCGGCGGCAACCACGCTCTTCAAGATTGTTTGTCGCATTGCTTAAACTCCGATGTACCCGGCCGGCTCGTCGCCGGCCTTGTTGTATACGACCGTGGTGGGTCCGTTTCAGGGGGGCGGGTGGTGGCCGGCCGGGGACCTTGGCCTGCCGTGGGCCGCCCATCGCTCGTGAAGGTGTTGCGCGGCGCGCTACGAGCGGCGCGCCCGCTAGCCGGTGTTCCGCTGCATCACGCCTCCTTTCCCTGGTCAGGCGTTATGCGAGAGGACACGAGGCGCCCCGCGCGCCCGGCCAGCGGGCGGGATTGTCCGCCGGTCAGGTCGGTCGCCTGCAGCCAGCAGGCGCTGACATGGCCGGTGGAGACCTCGAAATCCGGTGGCACCCGCTCGGCGCATACCGCCATGGCATGCGGGCACCGTGGATGGAAACGGCAGCCGCCGGGCGGGTTCACCAGGCTCGGTGGACTGCCGCGGTCGGCAAGGACGGGCGGCTCGGCCCGGTCGGGGTCCGGGGCCGCGCTGAGCAGCAGGCGGGTGTAGGGGTGGGCAGGCTGGTCCGTCACGGTGGCGGCCGGGCCCGACTCGACACGCTGCCCCGCGTACATCACCATGATCGAGTCCGCCAGGTACCTCGCCGAGGCGATGTCATGGGTGATGTAGAGGATCGCGAGATGACCGGCCCGCCGCAGGTCTGCCAGGAGATTGAGGATGCCGAGCCGGATGGAGACATCCAGCATCGAGACCGGCTCGTCGGCGAGCAGGATCCGGGGCCGGGCGGCGAGCGCCCGGGCGATGGCGACCCGCTGCCGCTGCCCACCGGACAGCTCATGCGGGTACTTGCGCATGAAGAGCTCGGGCGGGGTCAGGGAAACCCGGGCCAGCAGGTCGGCGACGGCCTCGTCCAGGGCGCGGCCACGGCGCGCCGTGCCGTGCACGATCAGCGGCCGGGACAGGTGGTAGTGCACGTCATGGACGGGGTTGAGGGAGGAGAACGGGTCCTGCAGGACCATCTGCACGTCGCGGGTGTAGGCGCGGCGGCCCCGGCTTGAGGCCGGCACAGGCTGTCCGTCAAGCAGGATCTGTCCCGTGGTCGGGGTGATCAGCCTGGCGAGCATCCGGGCGAGCGTGGACTTGCCCGAGCCGCTCTCACCGACCACGGCGGTGATGGCGTCGGCGGGCAGTGACAGCGAGACCTGCTCGACCGCGTACACCACGGGATGCCGGCCGGCCTGCCTGGCCAGCCCGGACCTGCCGCGCCGCCGCCGGGTCCCGTGCAGCTGGAAGTGCTTGGTCAGCTCGCGCGCTTCGAGCAGCGCGGGTGCAGCGGGCGGGGGCGGCGGTGCCAGGGCGGGTTCATCAGTCATCGAGTCCTCCCCGGGTGTCCGCCGCCGCGCTGGCGGCCGCGGGTGCGGTGGTGGCCGCCGCCGGCAGCGTGGCCGGCACCGGGGCGCTGCCCCATGCGGCGGCCCGCTCGTCCCGGCCGAGCTCCGGCGGCGGGACGGTACCTGGGTCCTGCAGCCAGCACGCGGCGAGCCTGCCGCCCTGGCCCGCCAGGGGCACCAGCGGCGGCGCCTGGGTACGGCACCGGTCCATCACGTAGCCGCAGCGGGGATGGAAGACGCACCCCTGCGGCAGCGCCCGCAGGTCCGGCGGGGAACCGGGGATGCCCGTCATCCTCCGGTGCGCTCCGTGCAGCGGCGGGAACGAGTTGAGCAGCCCCAGCGTGTAGGGGTGGCGAGGGGCACGGAACAGGGCACTCGCCTGCGCCCGTTCCACGATCCGGCCCGCGTACATCACGGCGATCGAGTCGGTCACCTCGACGAGCAGCGACAGGTCATGGGTGATGAAGAGGACGGCGAAGCCGAGCCGTTCCCGCAGCGCGATCAGCTCCTCCAGGATCGCCCGCTGGGTCACCACGTCCAGGGCGGTGGTCGGCTCGTCCAGGATGACGACGCGCGGATCCAGGGCCAGCGCCATGGCGATCATCACCCGCTGCCGCATGCCGCCGGACAGCTCGTGTGGGTAGCCGGCCAGCCGCTCGGAGGAGATGCCCACCATGTCAAGCAGTTCGGCCGCCCTGGCCCGCTCGGCGTCGGCGCCCATCCCCGGCCGGTGGGCCCGGAGCACGTCGGTGAGCTGCACTCCGATGGGCATTACCGGGTTGAGCGCGGTCATCGCGCTCTGCAGCACCACCGCGATGTGCGCCCAGCGCAGCCGGCGGAGCTGCTCCTCGTCGGCGGCGAGCAGGTCCACCGCCTGCCCCTGGGGCGGGTGGTAGCGGACCGAACCGCCGGTGATCAGGCCCGGGGGCCGCAGCAGCCGCATCGACGCGTACGCCAGCGTGGACTTGCCGCTGCCGCTCTCGCCGGCGAGGCCGAGCACCTCGCCGGAGTGGAGCACCAGGTCCGCCCCGGCCACGGCGTGCACGGCCGCGTCACCCACCCCGTAGTCCACCTTCAGGCCGGTGATCTCCAGCAACGGCCGGCCGGCCGGGGGCGGCTTTGTGTCGCCGGCCGGGCCGGCCACGGTGGTGACCGGGGCGAGGGGGGTCGCCGGGGCCTGCACGGCGCGGCGGCGGATCATGGGCGCTCTCCTTCGCGCAGTTCCACGACCGGCGTCAGCCCGATCGTGAAGCGCCGCGGCACCTCGCCCGTGGCGTACTTCTTCACCCGCTTGTGGGTCAGCCCCGCCGCCCGCAGTCGCGGGTTGATGAACTCGTCCATGCCGAAGTTGAGCAGCGCCAGCGCGGTGCCGAGGAAGGCCACGGCGAGGCCGGGTGGCAGGTACCACCACCAGTAGCCGCTGATCTCGGCATTGGCGCTCTGTGCCCAGAACAGCATCGTGCCCCAGCTCCAGTGCTGCGGGTTGACCAGGCCGAGGAAGGCCATGGCGGTGTAGGTGCCGACTGCGTACAACACGGTGAACAGGAACGAGGAGGCGACGATCGGCAGCAGGTTGGGCAGGATCTCGTAGCCGATGATCCGCCAGTTGCGCTCGCCGGCCAGCCGCGCGGAGTCGACGTAGTCGCGGTTGCGCAGCGACAGCGTCTGCGCGCGGAGCACCCGGGCGCCCCACGCCCAGCCGGTGATCGCGATGATCAGGCCGATCAGCGCGTCGTTGCTGCCGCCCGAACTCGGCAGGAACCCGAAGATGACGATGAGCAGCGGCAGCGCGGGCAGCACAAGGAAGAAGTTGGCCAGCATCGAGAGCAGGTCGTCGGTGAGGCCGCTGACGAAGCCCGCCGTCACCCCGATCACCACGGAAAGCACCGTGGCGACCGCCCCGGCCAGGAAAGCGACGAGCAGCATGCTCCGCCCGCCGGCCAGCAACTGGGAGAACACGTCCTGCTGCAGCTGGGTGGTGCCGAGCCAGTGCGCGGCCGACGGTGGCTGCGGCACGCCGTTGGTGGTGGACACGCTCGCCCCCGGGCTGTAAGGCGCGATCCACGGGCCGGCGATGGCGAGGAGCAGGAAAAAGCCGAGCATGACCAGGCCGATGATGATCTTCGGTGACTTCGGGAACCGGACGCTGCGGGCCCGGCCGGGGACGATGGCGAGCGCCGCGGCCTCCGGCGTGCCCGTGGAGCCGGGGGCGCCGCCAGCGCTTCCGGTGCCAAGGTCTGTGGTCGCGGACATGGCTCATGCCTCCTGGCGGGTCCGGGGGTCGAGCAGCACGTACACGAAGTCCGCCACCAGGTTGGCGGCCAGGACGGCGAACGTGATGATGAGGAAGATCCCCTGGAGTAGGGGGTAGTCGCGGTTGTTGACCGCCTGCAGCAGGATCCAGCCCACCCCCGGGTAGCTGAAGACGATCTCGGTGAGCAGCGCACCGGACACCACGAACCCGATGGCGAGGGAGAACCCGGAGACGCTCGGCAGGATCGCGTTCCTTGCCGCGTACCAGACCACCCGGCGCTTGCCCAGCCCCTTGGCCTGGGCGACCAGCACGTAGTCCTCGTCCATCGTGGACACCATGACGTTGCGCATGCCCACGATCCAGCCCGCGGCGGAGCACACCACGATGGTGAGCGCCGGCAGCACCGCGTGGCTGAGCACGTCACCGGCGAAGGAGACGTTGAAGGCGGGGAAGTCGAGCTGGTTGTAGGCGCGGCCCGACGGGAACCAGCCGAGCCTGGTGGAGAACAGCTCAAGGGCCAGGAACGCGATGAAGAAGTACGGGGCGGCCTGGAAGAACGTCATGGCTGGCAGGGCGTTGTCCAGCCAGCTGCCGCGCCGCCAGGCGACCAGCACGCCGAGCAGCGTGCCGAGCGTAAAGCTGATCACGGTGGCGACGCCGACGAGCCCGAGCGTCCACGGCAGCGCGCCCTTGATCACGCTGTTCACCGTGGACGGGTAGTAGCTGGTGGAGATGCCCAGATTGCCGTGCAGGATGTTGTTCAGGTAGTGGAGGTACTGGCCGAAGAGGCCCTCGCTGGTCCGCACCCCGAACTGGGTCTCGAGCGACTTGATCGTGCCGGGGGTGATCTGCCCCTGGAGCCGGGCCAGGATGGCCTCCACCGGGTTTCCTGGCATCAGCCGCGGGATGAAGAAGTTCACGGTGATCGCTGCCAGGGCGGTGATCAGGTAGAACACGAGCCGCCGCCCGATAACGCGCATGCCGGACCCTCTCCTACGGTTGCCGCACGGTGAGCGGCGTCGGCATCGGCGGGCACCCGCAGCTTTCCCTGCGGACCAGCCGGGTGGGCAGGGTGACGTCGTCCCGGGGACGGCCGGCGTCGTTGATCATCGAATACAAGGTCTCGAACGCGACCGCGCCCAGGTCGGTGATGGGCTGGCGGACGGTGGTGAGCTGCGGGTGCAGGTGCCGGGCCACCGGGATGTCGTCGAAGCCCGTGACGGCGACCCCGCCGGGCACGTCGACGCCGTGGCGCACCAGCGCGTAGACCACGCCCAGCGCGGTCTGATCGTTGGCACAGGCGATCGCCTGGGGCAGGGAGTCCCCGCTGGCCAGCAGGTTTTCGATCACCTTGGCACCGCCCGCGGCCGTGTAATTGCCCTGCCAGGCCGGGCCGCTCACGAACCGTGCGCCATCGGCGGTGACCTGCTCGGCCAGGGCGGCGTGCCGGGCCAGGTTGTCCGGGCTGTCCGCGTGCCCGCCGAGATAGGCCAGCGTGCGGTAGCCGTGGTCGCGGACCAGGTGCCTGGCCAGTTCTGCCATGCCGGCCCGGTTGTCACTGCTCACGTTGACCGTGCCCGGGGTCGGCATGCCCGCCAGGGTCACCACGGGCACCTGATGGCCGAGCCGGCCGACCTGGTCCGGATCGAGCACGCGGTCGTGCAGGATGAGCCCGTCGCTCTTGCCGACCAGCGCGAAGATCCGGCGGGTGTCGTCGTGGCTCAGACCGACCGAGCTGACCAGCAGGTTGAAATCCCGCTGCTGGGCGGCCACCTCGATGCCCCGGTTGATCAGGTCGGGGAACTGCAGGCTCGTCTCTTCGTCCTCGAAGATGCCATCGGCCGACACGGTGACCTCGGGCCGGCGGATCACCACCCCGACGACCTCCTTGAGCCGGCCGCTCAGCGCCCGGGCCGCCCCGTCCGGGATGAAGCCGAGTTCGGCCACGGCCCGCTCGACCCGTTCCCTCGTGTCGGGCAGCGGGTTGCGGCGGCCGTTGAGCACGCGGGACACCGAGGCGATGGACACGCCCGCGGCGCGCGCCACGTCGTAGATGGTGGGCGTGCCGTGCTCCGCGGCCTCGGTGTCGCCGTCGGCCGGCAGCAGCACGCCGGGCACCGGCATCGTGGCGCCGGGAGCACCTGGCACGCCCCCGCCGTGCCGGGTGTCTCCCCGCACGGGTCCAGGGACGATCTCGTCCACCGGCGCACTCCTTCACGTCGCGCCCGGCCGGGCCGGGCGGTGACTGCCGAGGCGGTGGCCGGTAAGCGCTTACCGCGACGGCCCAGAAAATGGCGCTCCCGAGAGCGCCTGCAGTTCCATCCCCCGGTAAGCGCTTACCAACCGGGTTGCGCCGAGCGTACGACGGACCCGGCCGGTGCCTCAAGACCTGATTGCCACCGTTACATGAACGTGACATTGCCGCCCATGTCTGGACCGAAGCCGCCGAGCGGGGGCAGATTCGGCCACCTAGTCATGGTCATTTGGGGCTGCCCGAAACATCGCCGAAATCATCGCCCGCCCGGGCAGCAGGACCGTTCCTCCCGGCGTAACGGGCGGGAAACGCGTCCGAAACCCGGCCATGGGAAACAAGAGATGTTCTTGACGGACACCGAAGTGGCCGGCCGGCCTGAGCTAACCCCGGGACCTCCCCGGATCACGGCGTCGTGATGGCCCGGCCGCGGCGGACGGCGGCACCACCTGCACGGTGATGTGGTCGTGGCGCGCGGCCGGAAACCCCCGGCAAGCCCTCGGGGCTAGCTCACGGAGGAAGGAATCAGTGAATCCCTACGCAGCGTGGCTGAGCTCGGGTGACAACGCGTGGCAGATGACGGCCGCGACCCTGGTCGGCCTCATGAGCATCCCCGCCCTTGCCGTGCTCTACGGCGGACTCGCGCAGCGCAAGTGGGCGGTGAACACCATGCTGATGGTGTTCAGCACGTTCTGCCTGGTCCTCATCGTCTGGGTCCTGTGGGCCTTCAAGATGGGGTTCGGGTCGCCGTGGATCGGCACCTTCCTCGGCAAGCCGGGAACCGTGGTGGGCGCCGCCGCCGAGCAGGCCCAGGCGAACATCCCGTCGCTGAACGGCCTGATGCCGAAATTCAGGTTCCCGCAAGGGTCACTGGTCTACTTCCAGTTCGTGTTCGCCGCGATCACCCCGATCCTGTTCATCGGGAGCGTGCTCGGGCGGATCAGCTTCAAGGTCTGGCTGATCTTCGTCCCGCTGTGGATCACGTTCGCCTACGCGGTGAACGCGTTCCTGCTGTGGGGCGGCGGCTGGTGGGCTGCGCACGGCGCCCTGGACTTCAGCGGCGGCTACGTCATCCATCTGGCGGCGGGGGTGTCCGGCTTCGTGGCCGCGGCCGTCGTCGGGCCAAGGCTCAAGCGTGACCGCGAGCACGGCGTGCCCAACAACCTGCTGTTCGTCGCGGTGGGCGCCGGCATCCTGTGGCTCGGCTGGAACGGGTTCAACGGCGGTGACCCCTACTTCGCCGGCGCCGACGCGACCGCCGCCGTGATCAACACCAACCTCGCCACCGCGGTGGCCATGATGACCTGGATCATCATGGACATGATCGGCGGCCCGGGGAAGAAGGCCACGTTCCTCGGCGGCCTCAACGGCATGATCTGCGGCCTGGTCGGCATCACCCCAGCCGCCGGGTACGTGAACGGCGTCGGCGCGATCATCATCGGCGCGGTCACCTCGGCGGTCGTCTGGTTCGCCTGGAACTACCTGTCCAAGGTGCGGCCGTTCAGCAAGGTGGACGACGCGCTCGGCGTGGTGTACACGCACGGCATCGCCGGCCTGCTCGGCGGCTTGCTCGTCGGCCTGCTCGCCAACCCGAGCATGATCGTCTACCTGGGCATCGGCAAGAGCCCCGACGTGACCACGTCGGGCCTGTTCTACGGGCATCCGCATCAATTGCTCGTCCAGGCCGGGGCGGCGCTGACCATCATCGTCTGGGATGGGCTGGTCACCTTCCTCATCCTCAAGGGCATCGGGCTGTTCATGAAGCTGCGGATACCCGACGAGGAACTGGAGATCGGTGACGTCGCGGTGCACGGCGAGGAGGCGTATCCGACGGAGGAACTGGTGCGCGTCGGTGCGGCAGCCGAGATCGCCCCGGCCCGGCCGGCCCGCTCCGACGGGGAAGGCGCCCGCGCCGGCGAGAAGGTCCGGCAACCGGAATAGCGCGGAAGAGCTCAGCCCGGCGGCCTGTCCTCCCACCGAGTGCAGGCCGCCGGGCGGTGTCTTTTGGGGGAACCCCGAGAGCTTAAGGCCGCTTCGTGCCAGGGCATGACTGCGTCCGGCCCGCGGATCCTTGCGGGTTTCACGGATTCGTCGCGTCGCCCCGCTCGTGCATGATCGCTGCTGACAGCGTTCGAAAGGCCCGAAAGGGGCCTGTTACTGGAATTCAGGGGGATTCCCATGAACGTCTCTATTGCCCCGGTCACGCGCGTGAGCGGATCACGTCGCCGCTGGGCCGTTGCGGTCCTCGGCGTGGTCGCGGTCCTGTGCCTGTTGCTGGCCGGGGCGCGCCCGGCCGCGGCCGCAGTCCCGCACCGCGGCGTCTATGCCAACTCCACCGGACTTGACTCCAACAACAAGGGCGTCAGCGTTAGCTGCCCGTCCGGCCAGCAGGTGATGGGTGCTGGTGCGGACGTCTCGATGGCCGGAAGGCCGTACGTCGTCCTCGATCAGCTGATCCCCGACAAGGACTCGGTCAGCGTCTACGCCTACGAATACCCGGACAAGCCCACGAACCTGATCTGGGGCCTGAGGGTGTGGGCCGTGTGCGCCGACCCCCCGAGCGGCGGGATGGTCACCAAGTCGGTGACCCAGCGCGGCGGCTCGCCGGTCAATCGCGTGGTCACGGCCACCTGCCCGGCCGGCATGGTCCTGTACGGCACGGGGTGGCAGATCGAGGGGGCCCGCGGTCAGGTCATGGTCGACCACGTGATCCCGACCAAGACCAGTGTCTCGGTCTCGGCCTACGAGATCGACGGCGGAATCACCAGCGGCTACTCGGGCAACTGGTCCTTGAAGGCAATTGCACGGTGCGGTGCGGACCCCGGAGGTCGGCAGA
>Ga0207664_10000191_pt1 | contig 45902 bp, 36 predicted proteins | sample LARL83metaG_FD_184349 | JGI IMG/M metagenome (GOLD analysis project Ga0207664, IMG submission 184349) | Corn, switchgrass and miscanthus rhizosphere microbial communities from Kellogg Biological Station, Michigan, USA - LAR L8-3 metaG... | ecosystem: Host-associated > Plants > Roots >...
CGGCGGGGGCGGACACCGGCAGTCTCCAAGACATCCAACGCACCGGCGCGTCCCGGTTCGCGCCGGGGTTCGTGCCCGACCGAGACGCCGCTCATGCCGCCTGCTCCTGCGCCTCGTGGTCGCGCACGTACTTGACTTCTCGCGGCGTCATGGCGCGAGATCGCCCGCCTCGGTCGCGTGCGGCTGGACTGTCTGGGTGTCCGACCGCGCGAATCCGTTGGTCTCGACGCTGACGGCCGACGGTGCGCCGAGTCGGTCGAGGATGTGGTCGCCAACGCGCAGCGCGTTGGCGATCGTCGTCAGTCCCGGGTTAACGGCGCTCGACGACGGGAAGAAGCTGGCGTCGACGACGTAGAGGTTGTCGAGGTCGTGCGACTTGCAGTTGAGATCGAGCGCCGAACGCGCGGGATCGGTCCCAAAGCGAACGGTGCCGCAGTTGTGGGCGATGCCGGCGAGCGGGATCTGCTGGCTGAGCACCGACCACCGCGGGATGCTGGTCCGGTGGCAGCCGAGCGGACCGAGCAAGTCCTTGAGCTTCGCCAACAGCCGCCGGTGAGGCTCGGCGTTGTTTTGGGTCTTTGCGAGGTGGATGTTGCCCTCGCGGTCGACCGTGACGCGGTTGTCGGGGTGGGGCAGATCCTCGGTTGTGAGCCAGAAGTCGAGCGAATGTCTGGCGACGTAGTCGAGCGCGAGGCCGGGCACGAACCTGGGCGCGCCGGTGCGCAGGATGTCGGCGTCTGACTTGCCGAGCATCTGGATGTGCCCGAGCGGAAGCTGCGAGTCGCCGGCGCCCCAGTAGTAGTCGTTTAGGCCGAGCGTCTTCTGGAACTTGGTGTCGTTTGGCGTCCGGGAGATCGCGATCACCGCAGAGTTCAGGTGCGCCATGTAGTGCCGCCCGACGACGTCTGAGGAGTTCGCCAATCCGTTGGGGTGCCTGTCGCTCGCCGAGCGCAGCAGCAGCGCGGCCGAGTTGACGGCCCCGCACGAGACAACCACGATGTCGGCGCCGTAGGCCTCCTCGGCGCCCCTGCGCTCGACGACGACCCGCTTGACCGAGCGACCGGAGGAGTCCGAGTCAAGCCGCTTGACCCGCGCGTGCGTTCGCAGCGTGACGTTGGGGTGCTTGAGGGCTGGACGGACGCAGAGCACGTGTGCGTCGGCCTTTCCGTCTGTCAGGCAGGGAAAGCCGTCGAAGCGGTTGCAGCGAATGCAGCGCCCGGCTTCCGGGTCGGATTCGTCGAGGTCGAGCCCAACGGGCAGGTGGAAGGGCCGATGCCCGGCCCGTACCAGATCGTCGTGCAGTTGCTGGATCCGCGGCTCGTGCGAGACGGCGGGGTAGGGGAACGGGCCCGAGCGCGGCGGCTCGGTGGGGTCCTCGCCGGCCTGGCCGTGGACGAGGTAGAGTCGCTCGGCCTGGGCGTAGTACGGCTCGAGATCGGTGTAGGTAATCGGCCAGGCGGGGGAGACGCCGCCGTGGTGCTGGACCTCCTCGAAGTCGCGTTCGCGAAGGCGCAATAGGACGCCGGCATAGACCTTGGTGTTGCCGCCGACGAAGTACTGGGCGTGCGGGCGGAACGCGACGCCACGCTTGTCATACCAGCGCTCCGCTGTCACGTACCGCTCGCGGCCGAAGACCGCCTCGGAGTCCCAGTTCTCGAGCTCCCGGGGTAGGTAGCCGCCGCGCTCGAGCAACAGGATCCGCTTGCCCGACGGCGCGAGGCGGTGCGCGAGCGTGCCTCCGCCCGCGCCCGTGCCGATGATGATGACGTCGTAGTGCTCCACCGGTCCGCCTAGACGAGCGCGACCGGCGAGGTCCACGCCCCACTCGCGCCGCGCAGCTTGGGGTGGGTCAGGATCAGGGCGAACTCCCGCACGCCGTCGCGCGCGAGCTCGGAGGTGTCGAGGTTCTCGACGACGAACACGCCGTGGCGCGCGTTGAGGAACTGGGGCACCTCGAACGGCCGCTCGGGATCCTCGGCGGGGACCGGGCCGTAGCTCCAGGTGTCGCAGCCGGTGAGCGCAACACCGCGCTCCACCATCCAATGCGCGACCTCCATGCCGGGCCCCGGCTCGCCGGACAAGTAGAGGTCTGGGTCGTACCAGTGCTCGCCCCAACCCGTGTGAAACAGCACCGCATCCCCCGGCGCCGGATCGATGTCCGGCACGCCGATCACGGCGCCGGGATCCAGCGGCGCGACGTCCACGAGCCAGCCGCGGGTCACGATCTGGGGCACGGTTTCGACGCCGAGTCGCCTAACGCCCGCAGAGCCCGCGAGGTCGTCGACGCTCCAGCCGTTGTAGCCGCGATCGCCGATCTGCAGGTGGCAGAGGGCGTCCAGGTGGGTGCCGAGCTGCTGTGTGCCGGCGATCTGCTCGGTGATCCAGTTGACCCGGTTCGCGCCGAGGCCGCCGCCGTTGCTGTGATGGGCGGTGGTGACCAGCGTCTGGCGGAAGTAGCGCCCTGGGAACACCGGCGCGAGCTCGTCGAGCACCCGCCCCAGGTCGTACAGACGCCCTGAGCGCACGAGCCGCAACGCTTGCGCGCGGGTGGCGTCGGTGATGTGGTTGAGCATTCCGAGCTGATCCTCGGGACCAAACGGCGAGGGCCACCAGGCGGTGGGCTCGTCGCTCACTCGGACGACCACGGCTCGAGGAAGTCGGCGTACAGGGTGAGGCCGCCGTCGACGAAGATCGTCTGTCCCGTGATGTAGGCCGCGTCGTCGGAGGCCAGGAACGCGCACACCCCGGCCATCTCGTCCGCGGTGCCGGGGCGGCTGAGCGGGATGTGGCTTGAGACGATCGCCGTCTTGACGGGATCGTCGGTCCAGGCGCGATTGATCGGGGTGATCGTGGCGCCGGGGCCGATGGCGTTGACGCGGATGCCGCGGCGTGCGTATTCGAGCGCGAGCGTCCGGGTCATGTTGCCCATCCCGCCCTTGCTGATGCTGTAGCTCAAATAGCTCGGCCTGGGAATGAGCTCGTGGACGCTTGAGACGTTGATCACGACACCGCGATTCTCGTCGGCGAGGAATCGCTTGATCGCCTCCCGGGCGCACAGGAACGAGCCGCGCAGGTCGACCGCGAGTACCTGGTCGAACTCGTCGCTGGCGAGCTGTTCGGACGGTCGCGAGATCTGGATGCCGGCGTTGTTGATCAGGATGTCGAGGCCGCCGAGGCGCTCGGCCACCTCGCGGACCATGCGCACGACGTCCTCTTCGGAGGAGACGTCGCCCTGGACGAGAACGTCGCGGACCCCGTGCTGTCGCACCTTCCGCAGGCAGGCGTGCACCTCTTCCTCGGTCCCGGCCGCCTCCTCTGGAGTGGTCACATAGTTGATCGCCACGTTGGCGCCGTGCTCGGCGAACCGCACGGCGACCGCCTGGCCGATCCCGGAGGTGCCGCCGGTCACCAGGACGTTCTTGCCCAGCAGACCCGGCATTCCCCGGCGGCGCACCTGCGGCTCAGCCACGGCGCGGTGTGCGACATCGGTCCCTCCTCGCGTGAGGTCGTAGGGCATCGCTCACCAGCGCCCTCTCAGTGCGGACCGTGTGGCCTCGAGGGCGGCTCCGAACGCGAGGTGCGATGTCGACTCCCACGCGACCGCCGAAGGGGCCAGTCGCCACGGAGGGCGCTGGATGCCGAGCGCGGGGAGGAGGGAGCCGTGAGCGCCTGCATAGATCGCGAGCCCCGCGAGCGTTCCCCGCCCCGAGCGCGCCGCGGGCCATCGGCGCGCGGCGGCGTCATATGCCAAGCCGAGGCCGGCGCCCATGCCGTAGTGGATCACCTGCTGGGCGCGAAGCCGCTGCGGCACCGTCAGCCGGTGGTCGAGCGCACCCGCCGCGCGGTCGACGAGGACCGCGGGAGGCATGTTCTCGGGGTGCCCGCTCGGATCGGCGCCCACGTCCTGCTTCTGGCTCGGGGAGGGCGGCAGAATCGCCTCGGCGAGCGCCTGCAGGCGCGGCTCGGTGAGCGCCTTGACCCACGACGCCACAAGACCAGCGATCACACCTTTAACTGGCATGAGCAGAACGTAGTCGGGCACCGGCGGGCGCTCAAACACGATCGCGTATCAGCGGGTAAGGAGCTGCGATCGGCCGCGCCACGCCTGTGCCCACCCGGCCAGCGGACAGGCGACGCGCGCCGCGCGATCAGCCAGGGGAGCCGGACGTCGTCACCTGCGCCAGCACCGCGTCCGGCTCGTCGTTTCGGTCGGCTGACCCACCGATTGGGATCTCCACCTTGATGAGGGTTCCGCTTCCGATCGGGCTCTCGAGCTGGATCCTCCCGCCGAGCGCCTCGATTCGATCCCTCAGCCCCGTCAGTCCGGACCCTCGGTTGGCGTCAGCGCCACCCACACCGTCATCGCGAATCGAGAGACGGAGCACGTCGTGATCGACACGGAGGGAGACCCACACGCGCGTCGCGTTCGCGTGCTTTGACGCGTTGGTGAGCGCCTCCGAGACGGTGTAGTAGGCGGCTACCTCGACATGGTCCGCGAGCCGTCGATCGACGCCCATGTCGAGCTTGACGCGGACGGGAGAGCGGCGCCCGAGGGCTTTCAGCGCCGGTGAGAGGCCGCCTTCGGTGAGGATCGATGGATGAATGCCCTGGGAGAGCTCACGGAGTTCGTCGACGGCCGTCGTCAGACCCTCCGCAATGCGGGTGAGATCGGCGCGTAGTTCGTCGGCTCCAGCGGGAAGCTTCGCATCGGCCCTGCGGAGCGCGACCGTCAAGGTGATGAGTCGCTGTTGTGCCCCGTCGTGCAGGTCGCGCTCGATGCGGCGTCGGGCGTCGTCGCCGGCTGCAATGATGCGGGCGCGTGACGCGGCGAGTTCGTCGCGCATGGTTGCGTTGGAGACCGAGGTGGCGACAAGGTCGGTGAAGCGAGCGAGCCGTTCCTCCGCGTCCGAAAGGAATCTCTCGTTCTTCGTCGAGCCGATGTTGACGGCGCCCCAGACGGTTCCATCGACAACGATCGGGACGCCGATCGCGGCCGTGAGGCCCGCCTGACGCGCCACGCCGTAAAGTCCGTCGGAAGCCGTGAACTCATCGATGCGCGCGGGCTTGCCGGTGCGGTGGACCGAGGCGGGGAGACTGGGAACGTCGAGCGGCAAGCGGCGACCGGCTCGGAAAGGCGGTGGGGCCGCGGCATCCGGTGCCTCACACGAGCTTAGGACCAGGATCGTGTCGCGTTCGTAGCGGCACACCGTCACGTGCTGCACGCCGAATACGTGCGCGACCTCGTGCGCCACGGCCGAGAACAGGGCTTCGCTCTTTGCTCCCTTGGCGACGAGCGTGGCGACTCGGCGCAGGGCGGCCTGCTCTCTAGCGAGCTCACGAGCGCGCGCTTCAGAGGCGGCGAGCTCTGCTCGGCTGTCGGCGTTCGCGATCGCGGTGCCCAGCAGCTCGGCGAACTGCTCGAGGCGTTTCTCTGCGTCGGCAGGGAGGCGTTTGTTCACGCCGGTTACCGTCACGAAGCCCCATTGCTTCCCCTCGACAACGATCGGGGCGCCGACGTTTGAGACGGCCCCGATCTCGCGAAGCACGTCAGCCATGGGGCCGGAGACCTGTTCGAGGTCGCTGCGCTCGATGCGCACGGGACGACCGGTCCGGTAGACCCCGGTCGATGGCATATAACTCTCGAGCTCCCAGCGCGACCCGGTCGAGATCCCGCGGGTCCCGTCGCTCACTCCGACAACGACCATCGCCGATCCATCGGGTTCGAAGCGGCCCACGCACGCTTGTGAGGAGTCGAACAGGCGCCCCATTTCGTTAGTGACCGCCGAGAAGATCTCCTGAGGGCTCACGCCACGGGCCACCAGCGTGGCCACCCGCCGCAGGGCTGCCTGCTCGCCGGCTAGCTCGCGAGCGCGCGCCTCCGACGCTGCCAGTGCGGCGCGTGCCTCGTAGTTCGAGATCGCCGTAGCGACGAGCTCGATGAAATCGTGCAGGCGGTTCTCCGTTCCCGCGGGTAGCTGGGTTCCTGCCCGCGAGAAGACGGCCAGCATCCCCCAGAGACCGCGATTTACCACGATTGGACCGGCAGAGCCCGCGCCGATTCCTGCCGCCCGCGCAGCATCTCCAACTGATCCCGGTAACGTCGAGAAGTCATCGACACGCGCCGGGCGCTTCGTCTCAAAGACCTGCCCGGTGAGGCTTCCCGGGTCCGGTGGTGTCCGCACACCCACGCCTAAGAGTCGTTCCGCGCCTGAAAGGCCGGAGTCATACGCGGCGCCGACGCTGACGCTCGCTCCGTCGGCTTCGAAGCGCTCGACCAGCGCGCCTGGCACATTCAAGACAGATGCAACCTCGCGGGCGACGGCGGAAAAGAACGCTTCCGACGCCGGCTCGCGGGCAACGAGCGTCGCTACCCGCCGCAGCGCCGCCTGCTCGTCGGCTAGCTCGCGAGCGTGCGCCTCAGACGCTGCCAGCTCGGCGCGCGCCTCGTAGTTCGAGATCGCCGTGGCAATGAGGTCTATGAAGTCATGGAGGCGATTCTCCGTTCCCGCGGGAAGTACCACTCCTACGCGCGAGAAGACGCACATCTTGCCCCAAAGGGTTCCGTTGACCACGATTGGACCCGCACAGCCGGAACCGAGTTCCGCCGCCCGCGCAACCTCGCCGACCGTTCCCGGCGATGTCGATAGGTCGTCGACTCGCGCTGGGTCGTGCGTGTCGAAGACCAGTGCAGTGAGCGTTCCAGGATCTGGTGGCATCGGCGTCCCGACGCCGAGGAATCGCTTCGCCCCCTCGAGGTCGGGGCCAAATGCCTCGCCGAGCGTGACCGCGGTTCCGTCGGGCTGGAAGCGCGTGACGATTACGCCGGGCACATCCAAGACGGACGCAACCTCTCGCGCTATGGCGGAGAACAGCTGTTCTGGCGCCGGCGGGCGCGCGACCATCGTGGCCACCCGCCGCAGCGCCGCCTGCTCGCTCGCGAGCTGTGCGAGCTGGTCGCGGGCCTGGCTGTCGGCGATTGCGGTTGCGACCAGCTCGGTAAATCGAGCGAGACGCTCCGCGGTGCCGTCGGGGGTCGGTTTCCCCCGGCGCGCGCCGGCGGTCATGAAGCCCCAGATGGAGCCTTGGACCACGATCGGGACGCCGACCGCCGAGATCAGCCCGCCCTCTCTCAAGGCGGCCCCCAGCGGTCCCGGCATCGTCGTGTAGTCCTGGTTGCGCGCCGGGCGGCCGGTGGCGAGGATTATCCCGGCCAGCCCCTCGTCCTCGACCGGCCAACGACTCCCGACCGTGAAGCTTGTCTCGCCGGCGATGCTCACCATCGTGAACGTCCGGTCAGCCTCGTAACGCTGCAGGGACACGACAGGCACATCGAGGACGTCCGCGGCCTCCCTCGTGACGGCGGCGAACAATTCGTCGGAGCTCGCTCCCTTGGCGACAAGTGTCGCGACTCGGCGCAGGGCGGCTTGCTCTCCGGCGAGGTCGCGCGCACGGGCCTCGGAGGCGGCCAGCTCGGTGCGGCTCTCGGTATTCGCGATCGCGGTCGCCACCAGCTCGGCGAACTTCTCGACGCGCTCCTCCGCGTCGGCGGGCGGTTGCTCCTCGCCTCTCCAGCTTGTGCCGATCATGCCCCAAAGCGCGCCATCGACGACGATCGGCGCCCCGACCGTCGCGTTGACGTTGTCGCGCCGGAGCACCTCGGCGACGCTGCCGCTCCCCTGCTTCGCGAAATTGAGTCGCGCCGAGCGTCCCGTGCGCAGGATGCGGGCATTCACGCTGTCGCCATCGAGCGGCAGACGCATTCCGGCGCGGAGGATCTCAGGGCTCTGGCCCCGAATCGCGAGAACCGAGATTTCGTGCTCATTCTCGTACCGGGCCAAGCCGACCTGGGCTGCTCCGAGCAGCTGGCCCACCTCGGCGATGACGGCGTCGTACACCTCAGCGGGCGCGGCTCCCTCGGCGACGAGCTTCGCGACTCGGCCCAGCGCCGCCTGCTCGTCCGCGAGCTGGCTGAGCGCATGGCGCGACTCGGCGTTCGCGAGCGCCGTGGCGACGAGTTCCGTGAAGTCTGCGAGCCGCGTCCCCGTGTCTTCAGGAAGCGACGCGCTTCGCGGCGAGAGAACCACGATGGCGCCCCACACGCGTCCTGCGACGACAATTGGACTCCCCACCGCAGAGCGCATCCCTGCAGCCCGAACCGCACCAGCGCTGTCGCCGGGTGCCTGCGCGTAGTCCTCGACGCGCGTGGGATGGCCCGTGTGCCGGATCGTTCCCAGTAGTCCCGGCGTGTCGAGCTCCCAGCGTGAGCCGATCGGGAAGGGCTCATCGTCACTCTCGCTGAAGCCGCCTACCACGATCGCCGCGGTCGGCTCGTAGCGGATGAGCCTGACCAACGGGACGTTGAATACGCGCGCGACATGATCGACAACGGCAGCAACGAGCCGATCTGGAGACGACTCGTGGGCGACGAGGGTTGCGACCTGCCGCAAGGCGGCCTGCTCCTCGGCGAGTTCACGCAGATGGTTCTCGGCCTGTTTCGCCGCAGAGATGTCGCGCAGCGCGCCGCAGATAAGGACCGGCTCTGCCTCGACCTGGCTTAGCGCCAGCTCGACAGGAAACTCGCTGCCGTCCGCGCGCATACCAGTCAGCTCCACCCGGCGCCCGAGCAGGCTCCCTTCGCCGGTCTTCACGAAGCGAGCGAAGGCGGCGGTGTGGCGCTCGCGAAGCGAAGGCGGCACGATCAGCTCGGCCATCGTCCGCCCTAGCGCCTCCGTACGTGAATAGCCAAACGTCCGTTCGGCGGCCGGGTTGAATTCGACGATCCGGCCTGACGCGTCCGCCACGATGACGCAATCGATTGCCGCCTCCAGATATGCCTTCAGCCGCTCGCTCGCCCCCGAGTTAGGCAAGCCGCTCTCGACTGCGGTGGCGCGCCCAGGATCGCTCGCGCGCGACGGGGCAGCTGGCTTCCGAGCAGGTTCGCGAGCGCGCCCGTCGGCCCGTTGGAGCGCTTCGCCCTGTGCTGCGCCGGCGCGCCGTGATGCCAGTCGGCGAACGAGATAGGCCTCGCCCTGCCCCAGAGGCTCGGCCACGGCGAGCGATCCGTCGTCCATCGCGATCTCGCCGCCGCTCTCGGGAACGTCGAGTGGCTGTGCGCGCGCCGCGTCATCGCCGATCAGCACGTAGCCCTCTCGGTTCACGAGCAGATCCGCGCTTCTCGTGGTGAAATCCCCGTAGCGACGCCTTAGCCGGGCGTCATGGTCGCGCCGGCGCTGCAACAGGCACTGCTCCGTCGTCTCGGCGGCGGTAGTCACGAGCTCCAGGCTTCGGGGGTGAGCGATCCGCCAGGGGCTCGAGAGATCAATGACCCCGACGAGTCGGCCGGAGACCGGATCGTGTATCGGAGCGCCGGAGCAGACCCATTCGCGATGGTGGTAGCTGAAGTGCTCGAACGCGAACACCTGTACAGGGTGATCTGCAGCTAGCGCTGTACCGACGCCGTTCGTGCCGTTGGCGGTTTCGCTGCACCGCGCGCCCTCGATGAGATTCATTTCGGCGGCGCGCGCCTTCAGCCACTCCGCGCCGCCTAGGTAGAGGGTAAGCCCGGACGCATCGGTCACTTGGACCAGGCTGTCGGTCTCCTCGGCCAGCAGCTGCAGGGGCTCTGCGAGCGCGTGCCTGAGCAATCCGAGCGGATGCTCGAGCCAGCGCTCCCGCGTCTCGGACGGGTCCGCCTCGATCGAGGGCAGCACGTCGATCGGCTCAAGGCCGGTGGCAAGCGTGCGCCGCCACGACTCGACGATCGTCGGTCGTAATCCTGCCGTCGCCTCGGGAGCATGCTCGGCGGAGAGCACGCCCTCGCCGAGTAGACGGTCCCAGCTTCGTTGGATCTGCCGAGCGCGCTCCAGCAGGTCGGTCCCCGCGTCGACAGCCAGCCAGGGCGATGGCATGACTCAATTCACCGTACTCCCGGGCCCACTTCGAGGCGACCGCTCATGTCCGTCATCTGACCGGTAGCGGCGCACTCTGCCTTAACCGGCAGGCTCGGCCTGGTTCCGCTGACTGTGCTGCGGGATACTCTCGCCGTGACCGACGTCGATCCGCGCGCCACGCGAGTCATCGTCGCCGACGATGACGTCTTGATGCGCGAGGGCCTCGCGAGCCTGCTCGAACGCGGCGGGTACGAGCTCGTCGGCCAGGCCGGTGACGGGTCTGAACTGATGCGGCTGGTAAGCGAGCAACGCCCCGACCTCGCGGTGATCGATATCCGGATGCCTCCAGCCCATCGGACGGAAGGCCTCGAGGCAGCCCAGGTGATCCGCGAACAATTCCCTGAGACGGCGCTCCTGATCCTCTCCGCACACGTGGAGGTGGAGCACGCGATGACCTTGCTCGCCAGCGGCCGCCGCACCGGCTACATGCTCAAGAGCCGCGTTATCGACGTCGAGGACTTCCTCGACGCGGTGGGGCGAGTCAGTCGCGGCGGGTCGGTCGTCGACCCCGCTCTGGTTCAGGAACTCGTTGCGGCGCGGGATGTCGAGGATCCCCTCGAGGAGCTCACCGGTCGCGAGCGCGACGTGCTCGCGCTGATGGCCGAGGGGCGCTCCAACGCCGGCATCGGGCGGCGCCTCTGGATCACGGAGGGAACCGTTGAGAAGCACGTGCACAGCATCCTGGCGAAGCTCCGCCTGCCCGAGACCGACGACGACCACCGCCGGGTGCTTGCGGTGGTCGCGTTCCTCGACGCTCATCAGACCAGCTAGGGCTCGTCGACCCTATCGCCGTCGATGGCGGCGAGCATCTGTCGAATCGTTGCCGCCGACACGTCGATCTTCGCCAGAAACCCAATCGCCGAACTCGCCTCGATCAGGTCGGCGTACTCGGCTTCACCGTGGGTCGAGATCAGGATTACGTGAGGGACCGCATCCTGACCCGGCCTTTCGCGTAGCTGGCGGGCCACCTCGAGCCCGCTTTCCTCACCGAGGTCGATGTCGATCAGCGCAACGTCTGGCCTCAGCTCGGCGATCTGCTGAAAGGCTTCGGGCCCCGACTCGGCGCCCCCGACGACATCGAGACCCTGTTCGGCGAGCAGACCGCGCATTTCTTCTCGGAAGCTCGCGTTGTCATCGACGATCAGGCAACGCAAAGGCATTACGCCTGCACCATTGCAGGAATGGCCGGTCCGCACTATTGGTGCTAGCCCCCAAGACGAACTACCAGGCAGCCTTCCTCCGGCTAGCGTGAAGACCACGTTTGGAGGCTGGCGGGAGCCTCAATTGTGCGCTGGCCGTGCAGACAACGACGGCCCTCTCGGTGATGCTCCACCGGCACCCAACACCGGACGGGAGACCATGGAGCTTCGCCACCTCAGATATTTCGTCGCAGTCGCCGAGGAACTGCATTTCCGCCGGGCCGCTGAGCGACTGCACGTCGCTCAGCCCGCGGTTTCAGAGCAGGTTCGCAAGCTCGAGGACGAGCTGGGGGTGCGGCTGTTTGACCGCACGCAGCGCCACGTCGGCCTCACGGACGCGGGGACCGCCCTGCTCCCAGAGGCATCCCGGGTTCTCCGCCAGGCAGAGGCGGCGCGGCTGGCCGCCCGCAGCGCACGCGACCGGCCGGGGCGTGTGCTCCGGATTGGCTACGTCCCGACGGCGCTGCTGGCCAGCATTCCGCGGACTGTGCGGCGACTTGCCGCCACCACGCCCAACCTTGAGACGACGATGGAGCCGGGATCCGGTCTCGAGCTCGTCGATGCGGTGCGAGCAGGCGAACTGGACGTCGCAATCGTGTCGCTGCCCGTCCCCACGGCCGGAGTTCGCGTGACCCCACTGGGTGAGCAGCGAGCCGTTGCCGTGTTCCCAGTCGGTCACGACCACGCCGTGAAGCCTCAGGTCGCCCTGGAGCAGATCGCCCCAGAGCGGATCGTGGTATTCCCCCGCGACGCCGACAGGCCGTTTTATGACGCCGTCCTAGCGGCCTGTAGCGACGCCGGCATCTCGCCGACCCTGATCGAGATGCCGCACGGCCAGGTCGACCGGCTGTTGCTGGCGGTCGCATCCGGAGCCGGGATGGCGCTGCTCCCCGAATGTGTCGGCGAGCGCTACGCCGACGCGGGCGTTCGTTTCGTCCCGCTGAACCAGAGCCCGGTCTTGACGACGGCGATCGTCTCCCCTCGACATACCGAGCACCTTCCAACCGTCGCGTTTCTCCGCGCCGCGTCGCGTACGCCCGATCAGCGCCTGCAGATCGCATCGGACAGAGCGGTGGTGGCGGCATGAGACGGGCTGCGTCAACGGCCATCGGGGTCCAGGCCGCGGTCTGCGCCGGTGGAGCCCTGATCTGTCTGCGGAACGGCGCGGCCGCACTTCGCGCTCACTCCGTGCCACAGGCGGTTCACCCAGCCCCAGCCACACTTGCCCGCGGGGATCGCCAACCCGACTCGGCGGCGGGCACGAGTCTGGCTGCGCTGGCGTACGAGTTGCTGGACGCCCACACCGACACAGCGCAATTAGTCGAGGAGCTCCCTTACGACCTGTCCTGGGCAGCACACCTCGACTATCTACGAGCGCTCCAGCGCAAGGGTCGGGAAATGCTCGCACACATCGCTTCCGAGGAACTCTCGCCTCGCCGTTGGGACGACGTGGGGTCGCTCGATGTTCGTTGAGCTCGATACCAGACACAGCGACGGTCTCACGGTGACGCTTGAGTGGGATCGCGACACCGGGCATACCCAAATCGTCGTCAACGACGTGCGGTCCGACGGACTGATGGCATTCGTCGTTCCACCCGTTAGCGCGGGCGACGCGTTTCGCCACCCGTTCAGGTACGCGCCATGATCTGGGGCGCCTCCCGCAGAGGTGCGCGCGTCGACGCAGGCGTGGCAGCGCGATGACGACCACGGCGCTGCATGGACCGCAGAGGCCTGCGACGGGCTTCGCTTCGAGCCCGCGGACGGCGTTCGTTCTGTCGGGCGGTGCGAGCCTCGGAGCATTGCAGGTCGGGATGCTCGAGGCGCTCTACGAGGAGGGCATCACGCCTGACTTTCTGGTCGGCACCTCCGTCGGCGCGCTCAACGCCGCTTTCATCGCGTCGCGGGTCCATTCCCCGCAGACAGCGACGGAACTAGGCCGAGTGTGGCGCGACCTTCAGCGGCAGGACGTCTTTCCGCTCAGTATGACTGCGCTCGTCGGCGGAGTATGCGGTCGGCGCGATCACCTCGTGTCAGATCGCGAGCTGCGGCGCCTGATCCGAAAGCACATCCAGTTTGAGGACCTCGCCGATGCGGCCACCCCGCTCCATCTGGTCGCGTTCGACCTGATCGAAGGACGCGAGCTGCTCCTCTCCGAAGGTCCGGCGGTGGAGGCCATCGCTGCGTCTGCGTCGATTCCGGGGATCTTCCCCCCGGTCGTGATCGGCGAGCGGCGGCTGGTCGACGGCGGCGTGGCCAACAACACGCCGATCTCCCACGCAGTCGAGCTCGGCGCCGAGCGCATCTACGTGCTACCCACGCAAGCGCCGCACGACCGGCCCACGCGCATCCCGAACGGCGCGCTCGACGCGGCAATTCAGGGAGTCCATCTGCTCGTGGGCTGTCGGGCTCAGGCCGACATCGCCAGATACTCGCCAGAGGTCGAGCTGATCGTGCTCCCCGCGCCAAACGCCGGGTGCGTGCAGCCCACGAGCTTCGACCACGCCCACCGTCTGATCACCGACGCACGCGCAGCCGCCCGCGCGGCACTCCAGCGATCAACCCGCCGCGGACACCTCCGGCTGGTGAGCTGAGCGCCATCAGGTCGGCTGGGCGGCCCGGCCGGATGGCGCTCGTCAGCCCTTCGCGCTGGCTTCACGCCAGGGCGCCTTGGGGCACGCTCGTGCTGGTGCGGGCCCGGGCAGGCCTTGGGTGGGAGGCGACGGGCTCACCGCCGCCAAAGGTGCCGATGCACACAGCGCTCGCGGTCAACAGGCGGAGACGATGGGAGGCCTGCTCCTGCGAATCACAGACTGATCAGCGTCAGCTATCGGGAGGTCATGCACGCCGCTTGCGGGCGCTGACACTGGCCGCACACTTACTAGTGTGGAACCGAGAGATCAATTGAGGCGTCCGCGGGGACGGCCGCAAGTCGCGGGAGGCAATCGCTGATGGACGTGGCTTGCTTCTGCGGCTCGCGTTTCTCGTGCGCGGGGAACCTCGGTATGTGTCCGGGCTGCGGCGAGTACGTAGGCCGCCCCCGCGTCTCCGACGCGGAGGAACAGCAGATGCGTGCCGACCTGGATCTACTGCTCACCCATGGTGCCGATGCACATGGGCGTCGAATGGGGCCTGCTGGGGGCACGCGACATGGAGCATGAGTTCTCCAATGTGTGGCGAGCCGGCCGTCCTCGCAGTCGCTCTTCGGAATCCGAATCGAGGTACGTGCCATGAACACGATCGCCCGACGTGCCGAGCTCGCCTGTCTGCTGGCGGAACTGCGCCGGCTCGCCGAACGGCCGAAGCGGGACCAGCGGTGACCGGCTGAGGTCGCCGTCGCTCGTCCTTATCGAGATCCCCCTTCGGACCGATACGTTTTTGGCGAACGCCGACTCCGTCGGCGCGAGCCGCTCCAGGCGCAGTACCGTCTCGCGCAGCCGCAGGTTCAGCCGAAAGGTCCGGTGCCGAATCACGCTAGTGCGAACCGGTCGGCGTAGCGTGGCCGCAGCTCGCGGCGCCGCTAGGTTGAAACACGTATGTGTCCCTAGCTTCGCCGCCTTACTGCCTGTACAACTTGGAACCACTCGACAGTCACGGAGCCGGGGCTGATCACGGCCGCCGCGGGCTGATGACCGCGGTCGGGTCGGGTGCGGATTCTCGTGGTCGACCTGAGCCGGAGGTCGTCTGTGGGGCTTCGCTGGCCTCTCGGGGATGGCGGCGAGGTCGTGGCCCGTGAGATCGATCGGCCATGAACCCACGGTTCAATAGCGCAAAAAGCGCGCCGTGCGTGCGCTCTTGGACCCGGCTGCCGTGCGCACACACGTGATTCGCCGCGTCGCCTGTCCCAGCGTTTCGGATAGGCGTGTGTTCTCCGCAACCATGGACGTGCGTCGAGTGTGGGAAACGCGGCCGACCTGACCGCGGAGTCGTTCGGGGTGAGCCACTCGATCCGCGGTTCGGCTGACATCACCGCCGTGCTCGGAGGACGGCCGGGACCGAGGGCCGCTCTATCCCGGGTCGACCGAGGTCTGCTGCGCCGCTCGATACTCCCGGACCACGACGTGGGTGACAGGAACGTCGAGCTGGCGCCGCAGGCGCGCGAGCTCACCGCGCTCTTGCCATGTTTCGCGGTCGCGCGGATGGGTGACGACGATCACCTCGTTGGCGCCGAAGGTCCGCAGCTCGTCCTCGAGTGCGGTGGTGGGGTTCGGGTCGCCGACTTCCCCACTGGCCACGATCTTGTGTTCGCGTGCCCAGGCCAGCGAGCGCTCGAGGCGGGTACGCGCCTCCGCGAGCTCGCGGTCGATGTCTGACACGGCGTAGTGGACGTGGGACGCGAGCACGGGCGCGAGCACGTCGACCTCGACGTGCTCGCGGCGGTGCTGAAGGATTAGCTCGGCGAGCTCTGCGCCGGCGAGTGCCTCGTTGGCGACGACTAGCACGTGATGGCTCGCCTGTGGCCTCGCTCGGTTTAGGGCCGCCTCGCTCATCGCTCGGCGCAAGGCTCCCGGGCGGTCGTGGAGCGCCACGCACAGGCGCGACAGCGCAGCCGACAACGTGGCGGCTGCGAACACCGCGAGACCCGCTGCCGGCGCGGCAAGCCACCCGACGAACACCGAGGCGCCGATCACCAGCCCGGCGCCGATGGTGAAGCGAAAGGCGCCGGCTTCGGATCCGAATGGGACTCGCCTCATGTCACTGACGCTACGGCGACGGAACCGGAAATCATCAAGGCGCGCCTATCGCGCGATCCGAGTTCCCAACGGTGGCACGGCACACCAGCCCACTGCAACGCCGCCCTGATCGGCGCCCTCCGACACCGCCGTGGTCTCCAGAAGCTGGTGATGTTTGCAGCGTCAGGCGTGGGAGCTGGATCGCAGCCGCCGTCACGTCGTAGCAGCTAGACACGCGTGCTCGCTTCCCCGGACTCGGGTTGTTGGCGGGTAGGGTGGGACCGTGCCCGGCCCCGGGGGCCCGCCGGGATGATGCGTTGCACCGCGCGGCCTTCCACTAGTCATCTGACGAACAGGAGGCTGACCGCGGCCGCACCCAGCACTGCCACGGCGACGGAGTAGACGAGCGCCGTCTTATGCGACCCGAAGTGTGATGTTGCGATGCCGCCGATCACGGCCGGAATGCCGGTTGCGAGATAGCTGACGATGTAGATCGTGGTGATCAGCCCCGCTCGGTCAGCCCTTCAGCGCCATCTCGCCCTCGCGACCGTGTTCCGCCGCTTCATCTCTCGCGCTGGGGCGGGCCGTCCGGGTGAGCACCAGGAGTGGACAGCGGGCGCTATGCGCAAGCTGCTGAGATGTGCTTCCGTGGATCAGGCGTCCGATCGGGCCATAGCCGCGCGAGCCGACGATCAGCAGATCGAGCGACTCGCTGTACCGCGCTAGCTCCTCGGCAGGCTGACCGTAGGCCGCGTGTGGCTCGACGTCACCGAGCGCCGCGATCCGCGTGCGCGCATCATCGAGGAGGCGCCCGGGCGTGTTATCGACCGCCCCTGGCCCGAGAAAGGCGTCTGAAGGAAGCGCGACAGACTCGAGCGCTGAGAGCTTGGCACCGTACGCGCCGGCGAGCATCCTGGCCACCGACAGTGCGTGTTCGCTCTCGGGAGAGCCGTCGTACCCGACGCCAATCTCGCGCAACGCACCCGGCTGCTGTGAGTAGTCAGTCGGCGCAATCGCGATCGAACACGGCGCCCCGTTTAGCGCCGCGCTCGTGTCGTCCCCGATGAGTACCCGTCCGAGTAGTCCTCGCCGGGAGGAACCCACGGCTACCAGATCGGCGCCGGTCAGTTCGCAAAGCTCATGCAGGCCGCGTCCAACCGAAGAAGATCCTCGCCAGCGCAGGTGCGCTTCGACACCCGTCTCCTGACGCGCCGTGTCAAGCAACGCCTCGGCACGCGCCGCCTCGGGAGCTTCGTACGCGGCGTCGGCGCCGCCGTTGGCGTGGGCATCGCCCGGCACGATATGCGCGAGCGTGAGCTCCCCGCCCGCCGCGACCAGCAGCGTGGCGAGCGCTATCGCGTCGCGGCCACCCGCGCGTCCGTCGACTCCGACAACGATCTGCTTGAACATCCCGGTTCCTCCTAACGGTCAGGCTCCTGGTCCGATGAGCATCATCGAATGACTCATCACCATGCTCGGCGGAGCGCCGTGCGCTGCAAGCGCCAAACGCGATCACGCAATCGCGCGAGTGGGGTGTCCAGAGCGAGCATCGACCGAGATCGAGTGAACGGGCTTCGTGATCGCGGGCAGTGCCCGGGCGCCTACGGTCCGCCCAAATGTGTGCAGACCATCCGGGTCGCGCACGAACAGGCAGGCGATGGTCGTTGACGCGTCGACACAGACCGCTCAACCCGTCGACCGCCAGACAAAGGAGGCACCACGTGACCGAAATCGAAACCTCGACCCATCTGCCGGTGCTCGACGAGCCGCACGAGCGCGCGGCGGCTGGCCACGAGTTGGAGGCGACGCTCCATGAGCTCGTCGATCTGTCGCTGATCGGCAAGCAGTTGCACTGGGCCGTCGTGGGCCCGCTGTTCCGACCTCTGCACCTGCACGTGGATGAGCTGGTGGATTCTTGGCGGGAGCTCTCCGACACGGTTGCCGAGCGGGCAGTCGCGCTTGGTTACGTTCCGGACGGGCAGGCGCAGGCCGTGGCGGCCGGCTCGCCGCTCACCCCGGTGATGCGTGGGTCGTTTGAGGAGCAGGCGGTGGTACGGGAGTTGGTCCAGCGGATCACCAAGGTCAGCGAGCTTGTGCGGGCGCGTATGGACCGGCTAGGCGCGATCGACTTGGCCTCCCAGGATGTCCTCATCGACGTCGTGCGGACGCTTGAAGAGCAGCAGTGGATGCTTCGCGTCCAGCTCACCGGACGGGCCTGAGGCACATCACGCGTTATGGCTCTGCCGTGTCGCGTGGTTTGCCCGCTTGACCGTCCGGCTCAACGTTCGGCGCTCGCTGAACTGACGGCGCACCACGAGAACGGGGCATCGCGGCACCCGATCATCAGGAGCCATGCTTAGTACTAGCCACACGAGTCCAGCGCCACGTGCCCGCGGCACTGAGCCGCCCCCAGCACCTGCCGTTCCACGAGTTGGCGGCGCCGGAGATGGGCGGTTCCACAAGCGATCTGTTCTGCCCGACCTCATCCCTTACCAGCAGATGGCCAGCACACATCGCACTTCACGAAATCGAAAGGAACCGTATGAACATCGTAGTTATCGGGGGAGCGGGCCTGATCGGATCGAAGCTCGTCGCCGCGATCACGCAGGTCAGCCATGCATGAGATCCAGGTGAGCGTCGCGAGCCCTGAGGCGGCTGACTACGGCGTTGCCGAGCTATCGGCGGCCGGCAAGCCGATCGGCTACACCGTCCTCGAGGACGGCGACCTCATGCTCCACCTCGAGCCGCGACGCGACCACGCGGCGGTTGTCGTCGGCGCGCGCAGCCTCGCCCAAGCGCTCATTCAAGCCTGCCAGCTGCTCGAACAGGACTGACGCGCTGCTGACGCCCCCACAACTGCCCTGCCCAATATCACTCCCGCTGACGGGAGAGGGACCCGACGGCAATCATTCGCACCGCAGTCGTTGGGTCGCTCGCACTCGTGGGCAGCGTTCGCGTGAGTGCACACGTGTTATGTGGACTCCAGGGTCGCTTCGGGCGCGCGAAGCGCACGCCTTTGGATCGCTCGCAACCACTCCGCCCTAATGAGGGAGCTCCCAGGTCGGATGACCCGCCAGTAACGGCTCATCAGCCTGTGGGTTGCTTCGTCGGTCGTAACGAAGCGCGTTTCGGTGGTCAGGAGGATTTCGGCAGCTCTCGGCTCAAGGCGGAACCCGACAACGGCCTTGGCGAATCCGGGCTCGGTGAAGTTCCTGAACTCCTCGCCCGAGGCAAAGACGACAGGCTCGTTGCCCGCGAGACGCCAGAAACGCCCGATCGCGCCCGCTATCAGTTCTTCGCGTGGCCGCGCGCCCAGCAAGCCGGCGCCGCGAGTGAAGCTAAGCACTAGCGGCGCGGCGAGTGTCGGCACATCGAGGCGCCCAGTCGCCGCCAAGCCCGGCAACGCACGTATGAACTCGAGCTCGCGTAGGAATCGCACTTCCTTGACGGTCACCGCCCCGACCGCTGTGAACACGGCTTGAGCCGAAGCATGGACCAGGATCGCGTGCTGCGAGCGGGCGTCAAAGCGCGGCATGAACTGCTCAAGCAGGGATACACGACCACCGCCATCAGCCGCCATCTGCCCGAGACCTGCGCGCCGATCATCCTCGCCCACGCGGCGACTCCAACCGTGTACGCCTGATTTCGGGTCGCGGACACCACACGCCCGAGCCGTTCCCTCCGGCCAACGCTCGCTCTCCAAGAACATCGCTCACTGCAGCAGCCGCGAATCCTCGGTTACGCGTGTGGACAGGTCGGCGCCGTGATGGGACGAACGCTACGGCTTCGACCTCAACGTAAATCTCGGGCCACACGGGAAGACCCATGGACTCGCCACCGGCCGTAGCGATGGCCTGCACGCTCGCCAGACTGATCACTGCTATTCAGGTGTCGGCTTGTCGATGAAAGTCGCTGGACTTCAGCGACTGCATCCAACGCGACCGCACTGCATCCCGCAACACGAGGCGACGGTCAAGTGATCGGGGCTTCCGATCGCGACCGGTGGCGTTGCCGCGAAGCTGTTCTCTGACCTCCGAGGCACGGAGGAGAAACATGGATTCAATCGCTACCTCCAGCCATCGGCCAGCCCCCGACGAGCCGCACAGAGAAGGAACACGAGATGAACGACAGCAAGCAGTCAACCGAAGATCTAGCGATCCTCGAGCAGCTCAACAACGACTACATCCACTCCGACCAGTTCAACGATGTTAAGCGCTTCAGCGAGTTCCTCGCCGAAGACTTCATTGTGCAGCTTCCGGGCGTGACCCGCAACCGCGCCGAGTTCCTCGAATACATCGCTAAGCCGCGCCCGTTCAAGGACCTCGCGGTACACGATGTCACCATACGCATCCTCAGTGACGTTGCTCTGATCCACGGCCGCAGCACGTACACCATGCTCGCCGATGGAGCGGAGCAAGAGGCTCTGTACACCGATGCGTATCAGAAGCGTGCGGGCACCTGGGTCTGTGTCGCAGCCTGTGCGATCGCTCCGGGGTCGTAACCGCCGCGCGAGACGAACAAGATCATCGGAATCGACACTGGTGTAGCCGCCCACAGTAGCGGCTACACCTGTGGCGTGGCCGTAATGAGTTGGCCAAGCTGCGTCGATTCCGGCCCTGTCGTCTGGCGATGGCCTGCGGCAAGCGCGGCCGTACCGAACGTAACGCCCTTCGTGATGCGGCGGCGCAGCTTGAGATTGAGCGTCTGGTTTCGCAGCGTTGCGGTGGAGCGCACGCCTGGCGGCCAAACCCGCGAGCGATCTCGATGCGGCGATTCAGGTCTCGGTCGTGTGTCACAACCTCGCCGACGAAGCCTCACTGCAGCGCCGTCCGCGGGTCGATCTGCTCACCCGTCCACAGAAGCCGCATGGCGCGCGTCGGGCGGGCCACCTCCCTCCCGGACGGTGTGCAACCAGTCGCCGGCGGGGATCCCCAAGGTGGCCCTAGGCGGTCTTGGCTGAGCCCCCGCCAGCAGATCGCTGTTCTCCGGAGGGACGAACGCTGCGGCAGCGGGGGCCGGCGTGGCTCCCGCTGCCGCAGCCAGGGGTCGGTCCTACGCGGCCGCGGCGAGTCTCCCCTCGCGTTCGGTGGAGCTGTCCTTGACCGACTGCCCCGCTCGCTCACGCGACACCTCGTGTGCGGTCAGGCCCACGACCGCGAGGCCACTGATGGCGAGCGACGCGCCAAGCGCGAGATTCTGCACCGTCGACTGGGAGAAGATCAGGCTGGCGACGATCGTCCAAGCGCTGATCACCACGACCACCACCGCCGTGACCAGCGACGGGAGGTACCGGCGGTCGTAGACCGCGATGCCTGCCGACACAACGAGCGTACCGATGCTGATGGCGAAGGTCAGAGTCACGATCGTTGTCGGCGAGAATGAAACGCTGACGACGACGAGGAAAGCCGCGGCGAGCCCGAGGGCCAGCCACGAGAGGAAGCGAGGCATGATGATGCTCCTGTTGGTTTGTGGTGTGAGAGGAATCGCTCGCCCAACCGAAAGGCGAGCGGCCTCGGAAGGGGTGGCTCATCCAGTCGTGCCGCATTCAGCGGCGCGCGGAAGCAGCCGGGACATTTGCGCGGCGGCAGCCTCTTCGGTGTCCAGTGCGGCGAGGTACGAGGCGAAGGCAAAAACACGCGAGTCGACGTCGGACCGAAGAAAGTCCTCCCAGCGCAACGCGACAATGCGCGCCGCAGCACGCCATCTCACTTGGGCCATGCCGAATCGTCTCGCCCGGTAGATGCCGAAGTTGCTGACCTCACAATGGTCCATGCGTTCACGGAATCGCGAGGCGCGACCCATCACAACAAGCGGTGACGCTGAGTCGATCAGCGCTCCCTATCGCTTCGACACCGGCTCCAACTTGATCTCGCCGCCGGGAACGAGCCGATCGCGACCAGCGACCGCTCGATTGCCGATGGTGCTTGTGACTTCGAGGTCGGTGACTAGGTTCACAAGCACGACCATCAGCGACCAAAGCCCGCCGCATGCCGTCAACAAACGATCCTCACGAAGACCCATGGAGGGGCGGACTGTCGGACTCGATTCTCCGGAGGATCTCACTGAGGCCCGCTAGTCGCGACCTGTAGACAAAGGAGGAATCGGGAAGATGACAGACTCGAGCGCGCAGGGCGCGAAGGTGCTCGTCGCGTACTACAGCGCCACAGGTCACGTGCACGCCCTTGCCAAAGCGGTGGCACAGGGAGCGCGCAGAGCCGGGGGGGAAGTCAGGGTGCGTCACGTCGAGGAGCTCGCGCCGGAGCTGCTGATCTCCCAGAACCAGGCGTGGGGCCGGCACCGCTCCGAGGTGGGCGAGGAGCCGACGGCGACACTGGCTGACCTCGAATGGGCAGACGGGATCGCGTTCGGCACGCCCACCAGATTCGGGAACGCCGCGGCCCAGCTGAAGATGTTCCTGGACCAGGCGGGGGAGCTCTGGGAGCAGGGCAAGCTGATCAACAAGGTGGTGACAGCGTTCACCTCCTCGCAAACCGTGCACGGAGGGCAGGAGTCGACAATCCTCGCCCTCAACAACACCTTCTACCACTGGGGCGCGGTCGTGTTACCTCTGGGTTACACCGTCAGCGAGGCCTTCAACGGCGGCGGGAACCCGTATGGCGCTTCGTACACGAGCGGCACCCGTGTCGGGGCACCCGATCCGGACACGCTCGTCGTGGCGATGGCCCAGGGCGGGCGGCTGGCGCGAGTCGCCCGTGTGATCGCAAGCGCTCAGCTCGAAGGGATACTGGACGTCCGGTGCAGCGCTGTGGCAGAGGCCACGAGTCGTACGCGGCGGTGAGCGCGCCGGAACGCTCGAAGTGGTCGGGCCCGCGAGCCGACCACCGACGGTCGGGTGCGACTTCCGTGGGCCCGCCCCGGCATCCCGAGCCTGGGCCCACTCCGATCGTCCACGGTGAGGGCGAACGTTGCGAGCCCCTCGCTGACAGGAAAAACACACCCCGCGCTGACTGAGCCGGCGTCGGATCCCCCTCCAACCCAGCGGACTGACCCCTACGACAAGCGGCGCGATCGGCCCGTCCGAGACGCCGAGGCGACGGAACCGGAGTGCAGCGACGTGCACACCCCGACCCGTGCCGCGAGCACGAGCGAACCGCAGCACCAGGGCGACCCCAGAGTCGACCCCGGCAAGGCCACCCCGCACGAGCTCATACGGCGCGAGCGGCGCCGCGCGGGCGGCTGATGCCGGGGCATCGGTCGGGCCGGCAGCCTAGGCGGATGATTGCGGCGCGTCGAGACGCACCATTCATTCGGCGATAGCGCAATCGGGTAGAGATCGCCGGCGATCAGAGGCGGTTCCAGCGCTCAGGTCCGCATCCCGGGCGATAGGGCGCAACGATCGGGTCAATCGGATTACCAATTGAGTCCTGCGCGGAACACGGTTTCCTGGCACTTATGAAGCCCAGTGTCGGAGATCGTCCCCATATCGTCGTCGTCGGCGGCGGGTTCGGCGGGGTCCAGGCGGCTTTGCACCTCGCCCGGCTTCCGGTGGACGTCACGCTGATCGATCGACGCAACTTTCACTTGTTCCAGCCTCTGGCCTATCAGGTGGCGACCGGCGCGCTGTCACCGGCGGAGATCGCTTTTCCGCTGAGGCGCATCTTTCGCCGCCGCGCAAATGTCCGCGTCCTGCTGGCCGAGGTGACTGATGTCGATCTCGACGCTCGCCTGGTGCGGCTGCGCGAGACTATCGGGCAGCGTCCTCTCGAGGCGGTGCCTTACGACATGCTCATCGTTGCCACGGGCGCCCAGTACAACTACTTCGGTCATGACCGCTGGCGGATGCCAGCCCCGAATCTGAAGACGCTCGAAGGCGTTCTTGCGGTTCGTCGGCGGATCCTCGGGGCGTTCGAGGCGGCGGAGATCGAATCCGATCCCCAACGGCGGGCGTCTTGGCTGACGTTCGTGGTCGTCGGTGGCGGCCCCACCGGGGTGGAAATGGCCGGTCAGATTGCTGAGATCGCGCAGGACTTGCGCGGCGAGTTCCGCTCGCTCGGTTCCAGCAAAGCTCAGATCCTGCTCGTCGAAGCCGGCGACCGAGTTCTGCAGGAGTTCGCGCCTTCATTGTCGGCGCGCGCGGAGCGGTCGCTGGCACGTCTCGGCGTCACCATCTGCACTCGACAGGCGCTGATCGAGATGGACGCGTCGTCGGTCACGCTGGGGGACCGCGACGGCGGTCGCCGCCAGGTCCCGGCGCGGACGGCGATCTGGGCAGCGGGCGTGATCGCCACGCGTTTCGCCGGGGCACTGGCCGCCCGTGCCGGCGCGACCGTGGATCGAGCCGGGCGCGTGGAGGTCCTAGATGATCTCTCACTGCCGGGTCATCCCGAGGTGATGGCGGTGGGCGACATGATTCGCATCCGCCAATCTGACGGGTCGGTCAGGGTACTGCCTGGAGTCGCCCCTGTCGCGATGCAGGAGGGGCGTTATGCCGCACGCGTCGTGCGCGATCGGCTGCGCGGGCGACGCCGCCGAGCTTTCCGCTACCGCGACAAGGGCAATCTGGCTACGATCGGGCGTGCCCGGGCGGTCGCGGACATCAAGGGGATCCACCTGAGTGGCTTCCTAGCCTGGGCCACGTGGCTCATGGTGCACCTGTGGTACCTGATCGGCTTTGCAAACCGGCTTCTCGTTGTGATCCGCTGGGGGTTCGGCTTCCTCGCGCACGGCCGCGGCGCCCGCCTGATCACAGGTGAACCTCAGCCTGCGAGCGTCCTCGACGCCGTGTCGCGGATGCCCGCGCAATCCGGCCAAGAAGACACTCAGCGTGATGAAGCCGCTTGACTGCGAGAAAGTCCCGCCCCAGACGTCACCTGCGGCGCCCGTGCCTGCTCGTCGTCACGACAAGAGCCCGACATGACGACAATCGCATCGACCGCGCTGCGCCGCGGCTTGCGACCTCGCCAGCCTGCGCCCACGCTCGAGCTTCCTCTGCTGGGGGGCGGCGTCTTTCGGCTGGCTGAGCGCCGGCCCGAAAGGTTCACGATGGTCGTGTTCTTCCGTGGACTTCACTGTCCCGTGTGCCGGGCGCAACTGGCTGAGCTCGACCGGCGTCTCGATGAGCTCTCAGCGCGAGGCGTCGACGTCATCGCGATCAGCGCCGAGACACGCGAGCGCTCTGAACAGCTCCAGGCTGACTGGAAGCTCGAGCGCCTGTCCATCGCCTACGGTCTCGCTGAACCATCGATGCGAGAGTGGGGGCTGTTCGTCTCGCGGGGACGGAGCGACGACGAACCGACGCTCTTCAACGAGCCGGGGCTGTTCCTCATCGAGCCAGACGGAACGGTCTACTACGAGTCGATCCTGTCGATGCCAGCTGGTCGGCCGCGACTCGACGACCTGCTCGCTGGCATCGACTACTGGACGAAGGTCGGTTATCCCGCTCGAGGCGACGCCTGACCGTTTGCGCTGCGAGGGCAAGCTCGACTCAGAAAGGGCCGCGTTGCACTCGTCGACCGGCCCGACCGCGGCACTTTCCGGCTGGTGCTGGAGCTTCGATCTCGAACCCGGACAGGCGGAACCGTCTGAGGACGCGGTCGCCGGCGTGCAAGCGTACGCGGGAGGCGCGGCAGCATTCGGAAGTAGAGATCGACTGACCGTGATCGCCTCTTGTGCCGCGCCGGGGGTGCGATTTCCTCGGGAAGGCATGCCCACCCCACCTTCCAAGGATCAACGATGACCGCCACTCACTCACCGCACCGCACCGCCGATCTCGCAACCGTGGCGCGGCTCGCCGGACAGTTGCGCGTGGATTCGATCCGGGCCAGCACCAGCGCGGGCTCCGGTCATCCGACATCGAGCATGTCGGCGGCCGATCTCCTGGCGGTCCTCGTCGCTCGCCACCTGCGCTACGACTGGGAGCATCCCAAGGCCGATGGCAACGATCATCTGATCTTTTCGAAGGGGCACGCGTCACCGCTGCTCTACTCCGTGTACAAGGCCGTCGGGGTGGTGTCGGACGAGGAGTTGATGAAGGGCTACCGGCGCTTCGGGTCCCGTCTGCAGGGCCACCCGACCCCGGTGCTGCCGTGGGTCGACGTCGCCACCGGGTCGCTCGGACAGGGCCTGCCCGACGGCGTGGGTGTCGCGCTGGCCGGAAAATACCTCGACCGCGTGCCCTTCCGAGTGTGGGTCCTATGCGGCGACAGCGAGATGGCGGAGGGCTCGATGTGGGAGGCGCTGGACAAGGCGAGTCATTATCAGCTGGCGAATCTCGTCGCGATCGTCGACGTCAACCGCCTCGGCCAGCGCGGACCGACCGAGCTGGGCTGGGATCTCGCCGCCTACGCAAGCCGAGCGAAGGCGTTTGGCGCGCGGGTGCTCGAAGTCGACGGGCACGATCTCGCCGCCGTTGATGAGGTGTTGTCGGCCGCGACCCGGCCGGCGGACGGGCCGACGGTGATTCTCGCCCGAACCATCAAGGGCCGCGGGTTCTCCGAGGTGGAAGATCGCGAAGGCTGGCACGGAAAGGCGTTCCCCGAGGACATGGCGTCTCGAGCGATCGCCGAGCTGGGTGGCGAGAGCAACCTGGTCGTACGCGGACCGCTCCCCGAGTACGAGAACCCGAACGGCGCCGACTCACCGCCCGAGACAGGCCCGGACATCTCGGCGCCGAGCTATACGCCAGGTGACAAGGTCGCCACCCGCCGGGCCTACGGCGACGCCGTGACCGCCCTCGGCGCTCACGACGCTCACGTGGTCGCCCTCGACGGCGAGGTCAGCAACTCCACCTACGCCGACGCGTTCGCCAAGGCCCATCCGGACCGCTACTTCGAGATGTTCATCGCCGAGCAACAGATGGTGGCGTCTGCGGTCGGCCTGAGCGTCCGCGGCTACAAACCGTTTGCCTCGAGCTTCGCGGCGTTCCTCACGCGCGCCTACGACTTCATCCGCATGGCCGCGATCTCGCACGCAAGCGTGCGCTTGGTCGGATCCCACGCCGGCGTGGAGATCGGCGCGGACGGCCCCTCCCAGATGGCGCTCGAGGATCTCGCGATGATGCGAGCGGTTCAGGGATCGACAGTCCTGTACCCGAGTGACGCTGTTAGCGCCGCCGCGCTCGTAGACGTAATGGCCCGCACGGACGGCATCAGCTACCTGCGCATCACGCGTGGTGCCTATCCGGTGCTGTACGGCGCCGAGGAGTCCTTCCGGCCCGGCGGCTCGAAGATCCTTCGCTGCGGCCCATCGGATGCCGTCACGCTGATCGGTGCGGGCGTCACTCTGCACGAATGCCTCCGTGCGGCCGATCAGCTCGCGCTGGACGGGATCCACGCACGCGTGATTGACCTCTATTCGATCAAGCCCATCGACACTGACACACTCGTCGCCGCCGCGGAAGCCACCGGCGGCCGCCTCGTCGTCGCCGAGGACCATCATCCCGAGGGCGGCCTCGGTTCAGCGGTAGCCGCCGCGCTCCTCGCGGCTGGCGTCCAGCAGCTCCGGCTGACGCACCTGAGCGTGTCCGAGCTGCCGACCTCGGGCACGCCCGCCGAGCTATTGGCCGCCGCCGGCATTGACGCCACGCACATCGCATCGGCAGCCGCTGCGTTGATCGACGAACGATGAGAAACGCGCACCCGCGAATTCCCAGAGCCGATCGGGTGTCGGCCAGCCATCGCAATCCACCTGGGGGTATCAGGTGCTTGTAGCGGGAATTCACCGCACCGGTGGCGATGTCCAACTGATCGATGTACCCGACCCGCGTCCCCTCGCTGGCGATGAGGTGCTGATTCAGGTGAGAGCGGCGGGCGTGGGCAACTGGGATGAGATCGCTCGGACCGGCGGCTGGGATGTTGGGCGCCGGCCGCCGATAGCGCTCGGAGTCGAGGCCGCCGGGATGGTCACGGCGGTGGGGAGCATGGTCACCGACTGGGCACCGGGCGATGAGGTGATGACCCATCCGCTCCCGTTGCGAGACCAGGGGACCTGGGCCCCGAGGCTGATCGCTCCGGCTGCGTCGCTCGCCCACAAGCCGCCGGGTGTCTCTTGGCAGGTTGCAGCGGTGTTCCCGGTGCCCGCGCTCACCGCCGCGCAGGTTCTCGATGAGGCGCTGGGGGTGGGTCCCGGCGATCGACTTCTTGTGAATGGCGCCGGCGGCGTGACCGGTCGCCTGTTGGTGTCTCTCGGGTCGCTCCGCGGCGCGGAGGTGATCGCAACCGCAGGCCCTGGCAGTCGCGCGACGGTCGCTGCGCTGGGAGCGCGCCATGTGATCGACTACCACGAGCACGACTGGCCGGACCGGGTTCTGGCGATTACCGGCGGCTCCGGTGTTGCCGTTGCCGTAAACGCCGCGCCCGATGGTGCGGGGGATGCGATCCGTGCGGTTCGCGACGGCGGTCGTCTCGCGACCATCACCTCGGATCCGCCCGCACAGAACCGTGGGATCACGGTCTCGAACGTCTATGTGACATCGGACGGCGGCCAGCTGGACGGCCTCGGGCGGCTGCTTGCGGCCGGACAGCTCGAGATCTCAGTCGCAATGAGCTACGAGCTTCTCGACGCCGCCGACGCGCTTGCGGCGGCGGTCAGCGGGCGTGCCGGCGGGGCGGTCGCGCTCACGCTCTAGAACCGCCGATCGGCGCGACCAGAAGAGCGCCTTCACCTCGCGCGACCTCACTGAGCGAGAAACGGCTTCCTATCCGCCGCGCTATGTGTGCACGCCGATGTCGATGACTCGGCAAGACCACCAGGGCGGTACGCGTCGTGGATGGCTCGGGATGCCTGATGGCGAGGCGCTATCGAGGCATAGCTAACAGCCATTACCAGGGCGCATCTCGGCCCTACGGTTGACCGTCAGGGAGCCAGAACGAGCCATTGTCGGTGCGGGCCCCTGCATGAGCCCGAGCCCCGCGAGGGCCTTCCGATCGTCAACGAAACCTTTTCGACCATGTCTGACGGGTCCATGGTGACCAAAGAGAAGCTGTCACGGCGAGTAACTCTGTCACCACGCGCGTCGTTTTGGGCGGCGGCCGCATTCGCGTTCCTGGCGTTTGCTGCGAACACCGCGGCTTCACCTCTTTACCGGGTCTACGAGAACCAGTTCCGCTTCTCCCCGACAACCCTCACCCTGTTGTTCACGGTCTACATCGTCGTCCTGCTGGCCACGCTGCTGGTGTTCGGCTCGGTGTCTGATTACACGGGTCGTCGGGTGGTGATGCTCGCGGGTCTGGCCTTCGGCGCGGTCGGGTGCGGCTTGTTCCTCATCGCCCACGGGGTTGGCCTGCTGTTTGCAGCCCGGGCGCTGCAGGGTGTCGCGGTTGGTCTTATCTCCGGAGCAGCCAGCGCGGCGCTGCTCGATTTGCGACCAAATGGCGGCGCTGCACCGGTCGTCTCCAGCGCAGCGCCCACGGGCGGTCAGGCCCTGGGCGCAATCGGCGCTAGCGTGCTCGCCCAGTACGCGCCGGCGCCCACGCACCTGGTGTGGTGGCTGTTACTCGGGGCTTTCATCATTGGCGTGGTCGCCGTACTGGCAATGCCAGAGCCCGGAACGGTGCGCCCCGGCGCTGTGAGCTCGCTGCGGCCGCATGTCAGCGTGCCGCGCGCGGCCAGGGGCGCCTTCGCGACGGCGGTACCGGCCCTCGTGGGAATCTGGGCACTCGCCGGTTTCTTTCTGTCGCTGGGACCGTCGCTTTCCGCACAGCTGTTGCACTCCAAGAACTTGCTCTGGGGCGGCATCTTGATCTTCCTGCTCACCGGTCTCGGAGCCGCAGCGTCGACGTTACTCGCCAGGAAAAATCCGTCGGTGGTGATGCTGGGCGGCTGCCTGCTTCTCATTATTGGAGCGTTGGTGACGTTCGCCTCGATCGAGACCGGCACCGCAGCCGTCCTCTTCGCCGGCACGGCGATCGCAGGGCTCGGCTTCGGACCGGCGTTCATGGGCGCCTACCGCGCCACGGTCGCCGCGGCCACGTCCGACGACCGAGCGGGCCTGATCACTGCGATCTACATTGTCAGTTACCTGGCGACTGGCATCCCGGCCGTGCTCGCTGGGATCGCTACATCGCACTACGGCCTTCACATGACCGCGCTCGTGTATTCGGTTGCGGTTGCCGCGGTGGCGGCGGTCGCCGTCGGGAGCCTCCTGACCCGTCGTATGTCTCACGGACGGGTGCAGCGGGGGGCCCGCCATGCCGCGCCGCCTCCAGGGCCGGGCACGGTGCCCCCGTGCCCGCCACGCAGCCCGCGCCCAGGAGAAAGCTAACCTCAAACCGGACGGACACCGAGCTTGATCTGCGCGGCCGTGGCCGCCGCTGCCCGGTCGCCAACGTCAAGGACCCACCGCGAAGAGGGCAAGTGGGTCTGCCACACCTGTGTGCACCGGCTATCGCCACGCATAGCGCGGGCTGAGCAGCGGCTCCAGCCGCAAGCTCGTTACCCACGCCGGGCGGCCCGCATCGTCGGCGCGCCTAGCGCAAGCCGCCGGAGCGCCCGTCGCCGGTTTGCCTGACTCGACTCGGGAACACGCGGCCACTCGTGTCGGCAGGAACGTTCCCCGCCTGGTCCGCAAGGGCTGCGGGGACGATGGCCAGGAAGGCCCCGAGGATGAAGCCGAACAGGCACACCACCCCGATGGCGTGTGCCCAGGCAGCATCGGCGAAGGTGAGGAGCCCAATTCCGCCGAGGAAGCAGGAGGCCGCGGCTCGCGCGGCCCAGCGGGGCCCGACCGGCGGTCGTTGCCCGATCCCTCCGATGGCCGGCCGCTCATCGCCTTCGAAGCCGCCGGTGAGCGTGAGGCCGAACAGGAGACCCAGCGATGGGAAGGTGAACGCGGCGCCCACCAACACCGACACGACGATCCAAACGAGCGTGTCGTGTCCCGACGCCGCGTCGTCGATCGTGAGACCCGGGAGGATGGTGGGCCAACGGGCAAGCGCCCAGCCGGCGATGATCGCCGCCACGGCGACGGCCGCGCCGAAACGCGCCGTGTCGAAGCGCCGCCTCCAGACGAGTGCCAGCGTTGTCACACCGGCGAGAAACGACACGATCACAGCAGCGAGCGCGTCGCCGGTCAGCAACGCGTGAAACAGCCGGTGGGAGTCGCGGTTGACGACGACAATGCCGCCAAGCGCTACCGCGCCGGCCACCACCCCGGCGCCCAGCGCTCGCCGTCGGAACGCGTGCTCGAGGCGACGGTCGCCAAGTCGCGCCGCGTCGGCCGCCAGGTACACGGCCGCCAAGTACGCACAGTTGGCCACGGCCACCAGGCCGATGAAGATCGAGGTCGGGTTCAGCCAGCTCGAGAACAGGTGGCCGCTGGCGTTGCCGACGGTGACCCGGCCGGTGGCGATCGCCCCGATTGCCGCGCCGAGCGCGAACGGCGTCAGCACCGAGGAGACCGAGAAGATCGTGTCGATCACCGCCGACTCACCGGCGCCGGAAGCACCGGCGCGGAGGGCGTAGGCTGCGCCTCGGAGGATGATCCCCAGCGCGGCGATGAACAGCGGCACCGCCAGGGTGGAGGCGATCGAGGCGAACGCCCTGGGGTAGGAGGTCCAGAACACGGTCAGGACGAAGATCAGCCAGACGTGGTTGGCTTCCCACACCGGCCCCATCGAGCGGTGGGCGTGCGCCCGGATCCGCGTGGCGCGTTCGCCGCGTCCCGCGAACAGCTGCCAGAAGCCGGCTCCGAAGTCGGCCCCGGCGAGTGCGGTGTAGAGGGCGAGCCCGCCGAGCACGAACGTGAGCGGTAGCGCCTTTAGCAGCATGGGTCTACGCCGCCTCCAGTGACGGTCGCGCATCGGGTGCGAGACCGAGCGGCGCGCGTGCGAGCCGCCTGAGCACCCAGGCGAGGCCGCCGCCCACCACCAGATAGGCACCGGCGAGCGCGGCGTAGCCGACGGGGATCCCGTGGGCGCCGGTGACCGCCGCGTCGGTGGGCATCACGTGGTAGACGACCCAGGGTTGGCGACCGACCTCCGTGACCACCCACCCAGAGATCAGTGCGACCACCGACAGCGGGCCGGCGAGCACGAGTGCCCGGTAAAACCAGGCCGACCGGGGAAGTCGCTTGCGCCGGATCCACGCCACCAGATACACCACCCCGATCAGCCCGAGGAACGTGCCGATCCCGACCATCGCCTGAAACGCGACCCGCACCACATTCACCGGCGGGCGACGATCGGCGGGCACGGCGCTGAGGCCTTGCACCCGCGCGTTCCAGCTGTGAAACGCCAGCAGCGACAGCAGGTGGGGGATCTCGATTCCGTACTTGATCTGGCCGTTGTGGTACCAGCCGAGGAGGTGCACGGGCGCGGCGGGGGTGGTCCTGGGCAACCCCTCGAGCGCCGCGAGCTTCGTCGGTTGTGACTTCGCCACATCGCGCGCGGCCCAGTCACCGACCGGTCCCTGCACGATCGACGCCAGCGCTGCGACGGTCAGCGGGATCGCCAGCGCCGTCCGCTCGTAACGTCCCCACCGCCCCCGCAGGCGCCCGAATGCATACACGCCGGCGAGGACGAAGCCGGTGACGACATACCCCGCGACGTACATGTGGATCAGCTCGTGCCACAGATAGGTGTTCTCGAACAGCGCCCTGAAGGGGTCGACGTCAAGCACCCTGCCGGAGTGCAGACGAAATCCGCCCGGGTGGTTCATCCAGGCGTTCACCGAGATCACCATCAGCGACCCGGTGAACCCGGTGATCACGATCGGGATTCCGCTTAAGAGATGAGCTCGCGCAGAAAGCCGGCCCCACCCGTACACGTAGATACCGATGAAAATCGCCTCGATGAAGAACGAGAAGCCCTCGATCGCGAACCCTAGGCCGAACACGCTTCCAAACGTCCCGGTGAAATTCGGCCACAGCAGCCCCATCTCGAAACTCAACACCGTGCCGGTGATCACACCGACCGCGAACAGCGTCAGCATCACCCGTGACCATCGCTGCGCCAGCGTGCGGTAAACCGGATCGCCCGAACGCAGATGGAGCCACTCGGCGAACAGCACCATGACGGGAAGCGCGGTCCCGAAGCAGACCAAGGGAATGTGCACCGAAAACGACAACGCCTGCATCTGCCGCGCCTGCAGCAGGTAGTGCTGATCGACCGGGGCGAAGGCCGCCAGGTTTGTCAAGGAGCTGATCATGCCCGCGACTCCGACTCGAACGACGAAGGGTGTGCGAAGGAGTCCTTCCGCGCCGGGGCAGAGGGCAGCGTGCGCCCCCGCGGTTGGGGGAGCGCGATTGAGTCGGACTCAAACGGCCGCGCACCAGCTTGCCTGTCCGGGGCGCTCCCGCGGGCGAAGGGACGAACGGGATCGATGCCGTCCGACCCTCGCCGACGAGGGACAAGGCTCGGCGCCGACCCAACCGCCCGGGCGTTCGTTAGCGCGACGGCTACCGGAGTCGGGGCGATGCCTCCGCGCGGCCCGAGCGACGATCGACCCGATCGCGATGCGTTCTCGACGCTTGTGTACCCCCGCCGCCCGCGCGAAGAACGATCGCGCGATCGCCCCCTTACGGCAAGCCCAAGCCAACCAGTGAGAGCCACCGCCACGTAGTAGAGACCGCCCAGCACGACGATGAAGCCGCCCGGCACAACGACGAACACCACTCCAGCAAGCAACAGCAGCGGCAGCAAGAGCAGGATCGGTGCATAGGCAAGGATGATGAACACGTTGGCTAGTCGATCCGATCGAAAGTCAACGTTGACGAGCGAGCGCGCGGGCAGGTGAATGTCAGCGCAGAGGGCATCTCGACATCGCGCGGGTCGACAGATTCGAGTGAGCGAGTGAGAGTCATCACGAGTCGACGGGGGTGGGCGACGAACGCGGGGTTGCGCCCGAATCGAGCGCAACTACGACTATCGAGGCTGAACGGTCGTCTTCAACACTCACCGGCGATGGCGCGATCGCGGCGAGGGATCATGGGGCGATCGCGCGGCGGATCGTGCGGTCGGGGGGACGCCTGCCGGCGTCGCGGCGCACCCCTGGTCAGGGCGGACCACGGCGAATGCGACGTCGCCGGCGCGTTACGGCGTCGTGATCCGCTCGACACGCTCGCCCCGAGCCACCAGTATCTCTGATACGAGGGCGGGCGCGAACAGGCCGTGCTCGATGAGCCCCGTGGTGCTCGAGAGCCGCGCGGCGGTGGCGCCCGGGTCGTCGACCTCGCCCAGGTAATCGGCGATCACGCCGCCGTCCGGGCTTCGCGGGACGTCGCGTAGCCGCACGTGCCCCAGTCGTGCCAGCGTGGCCGCGAGACCGTACTCGAGCAGCTCGAGGGGGATCGGCGGCGCCGGGCGCTCCACCAGTTTGTTCGAGGACACGATCACGACGAACCGCTCGGCCGCCGTCGCGAGGGCCTTCTCGCGGGTATGGGCGGCGCCTCCGCCCTTGACCAGCCAGCCCGACGGCGCGACCTGGTCGGCGCCGTCGATCGTCAGGTCGACGCGTACCGGAGCGTCAGGCCCGGTGAACGAATCCACCTCGATCCCCAGCTCGCGGGCGGCGCGCTCGGTAGCTGGGGAGCTTGTCACGCAGTGCACGTCGAGCCGCCGCGCGGCCAGGGCCGGCAGCAGATAGGCCACTGTCGATCCGGTGCCGAGACCGACGATCATCCCGTTCTGGACGATGTCGGCGGCGGCCACGGCGGCGAGGCGCTTTTCGCGCTCGAAGTCACCGACTGCATTCATCGCGCGCCGATCCCGCCGACCGGGCCACGCTCTCTAGCCGAGCGCCTTCTCGGCGTGTCCTCCGAACTGCTTCCGCATCGCCGAGAGGGCGCGGTCGGCGAAGTCGTCGAGCCCTCGGGAGCTGAACCGCGAGTAGAGCGCCGAGGTCAGAACGGGCGCGGGGACGCCTTCCTCGATCGCGGCCGCGGAGGTCCAGCGCCCTTCCCCCGAATCGGACACCCGGCCCGAGAACTCCTCGAGGCTGGGTGAGCGCAGCAGCGCCTCGGCAGTCAGGTCCAGGAGCCAAGATCCGATCACGCTGCCGCGCCGCCAGACCTCCGCGATCTCGGTGGTGTCGAAGTCGTATTGGTAGTACTCGGGGTGCTCGAGCGGGGTGGTCTCCGCGTCGGAGTCCTCTTGGCGGGTGCCGGCGTCAGCGCCCTTGAGGATGTTGAGCCCCTCCGCGTACGCGGCCATGATCGCGTACTCGATCCCATTGTGGACCATCTTCACGAAGTGCCCGCTGCCATTCGGACCGCAGTGCAGAAAGCCCCGCTCGGAGGGCGACGGGTTGCCCTCGCGCCCCGGGGTGCGTACCGCAACGTCGAGCCCGGGCGCGAGCGATGTGAACAGCGGGTAGAGGCGTTGGACGACGTCGTCCTCGCCGCCCGCCATAAGGCAGAACCCGCGTTCGAGCCCCCACACACCGCCGCTCACTCCGCAGTCGACGTGGTGGATACCGCGCTGGCTGAGCTCGCGGGCGTGGCGGATGTCGTCGTGGTAATGCGTGTTGCCGCCGTCGATGATCACGTCGCCGGCCTCGAACACGTCAGCCACGGCGCTGATCGTTTTCGACGTGATCTCGCCGGCAGGGACCATCACCCACGCGGTGCGCGGCTTCTCGAGCTTGCATGCGAACTCCTCGAGCGAGGTGGCGCCGGCGATCCCGTCGCCCACGAGCGTGTTGACCGCATCGGCGTTGACGTCGTAGCCGACGCAGCGATGCCCGTCGCGTGTCAGCCGCCGGACCATGCCGGCCCCCATCCGTCCCAGTCCGACCATTCCCAGCTGCATCGGCTTGTCCGTCGGCATGTGAATCCCTCTCCTGAAGTCTCGTGCTTGTCGGATCTCTCAGCGCGTTGCCCGGTAACGGCGGATCAGCGCGTTGGTCGAGCTGTCGTGGTGCGGCTCGGTCTCGCTCTGGTTCTTCGAGTAGTCCAGATACAGGCCGGCCCCCTCCGCCACAAACCGCTCGCCCCGACCTGGGTCCGCGGCGAATAGCTCCCGCAGATGCAGAGCTTTGACGTCCTCGCGGTGCCGGGTCAGCCCTTGCCAGCACCGGCGCTCGGACACGGTGCTCACGCTGCCACCGCCGCGACCTGGTCGTCGATCCTGCTCAACAGGTCCTTCCATGATTCGACGAAGCTCCGGGCTCCGTCCGACTGGAGCCTCGCGGCCAGCCCGTCGACGTCGATGCCAGCGGATTCGAACTGGGCCAGCGTGGCCTCGGCATCGCCGCCGTCGGCTGCGATCGGCTCGCCCACCTGACCATGGTCAACGAATGCGCGCAGCGTCGATTCCGGCATCGTGTTGATCGTGTGCGGCGCGCGCAGCCCGTCGATGTACATCGTGTCGGGGAGGTCGGGGTCCTTGGTGCTGGTGCTGGCCCACAACAGCCGTTGCACACGCGCGCCGGCGTTCGCGAGTCGCTGCCAGCGATTTGAGTCCATCAGCTGTCGATACGCCTGATAGGTCGTCAGACCTACCGCCAGGCCGAGTCGGCCACGCAGATGGTCGGGTACACGACCCATGACCGCCGCGTCCCAGCGGGAGATGAACACCGACGCGACCGAGGGAACATTCAGATCCAGGCCCGCCTTGAGCCGGCGCTCGATCCCGCGCATGTACGCATTGGCGCTGGCCAGGTACTGCTCGCGCGAGAACAGGAGCGTGACGTTGATCGGCACCCCGGCGAAGGTCGCCTCTTCGATCGCCGCCAGCCCCTGCTCGGTCCCCGGGATCTTGATGAAGACGTTCTCTCGTCCGGCGCGTGCATGCAGGTCGGCCGCGGCGCGCACGCTGCGGGCGGTGTCGTAGGCGAGTAGCGGCGAGACCTCCAGTGACACCCAGCCGTCGACTCCGGCCGTTCGGCGATGTACCGGAGCGAACAGGTCCGCTGCTCGGCGGAGGTCCTCGATCGCCAGCTCGAAGAACAGCATCTCGCGCTCGGCCGCCACGGCCGCCTTGCGGCGGATCTCATCGTCGTAGGCCCCCGACTTGATCGCTTTGTCGAAGATCGATGGGTTCGAGGTCAGACCGGAGATCGAATACTCGTCGGCGTAGCGCTGCAGCTGGCCCGAATCGAGCATCTCTCGCGTGATGTTGTCTAGCCACAGACTCTGACCAAGCTCCTGTAACTGCGCCGTCGCTTTCATGCCGTCTCCTTGAGGGGGTGTCTGCGGAAGGGTCAGCCTCGGGCGTGTCGCTCACAACAGGAAAAAGCGATCGACCCATATCGGGCTGAGCGGCGCCGTCGGCCCACGCCGGCCGTTGTCTGTCCCTAGGGGGAGCTCGCGGCGATGACCCTCGCGAGCGATACGAGAGCGCGATGGCCCGGGACAGGCGGTGATCCAGATCCCACCCGTCTCGTACGCGGGCCCCAGCAATACCAACGCCCGATCGAGTCGTAGCGACGGCTTGTTGTCCGGGCGCCGGGACTGCGATTTCGTCCAGGCCGTGATACGCAATCCTGGCGGCCGGAAACTAGGACCATGGGCGTAATCGTTGAGCCGCTCGTAGGCGAGGACTCAGAACTCGCAAGCGGGAACCCGCTGGTCGAGGGGCTCGAGAGACTACCGGTGCGCCCGACCACACTCGTGATGTTCGGCGGGACCGGCGACCTGGCCCATCGCAAGTTGCTGCCAGCGCTCTATAACCTCGCGCACGACGGTGCGCTCCCCGAACGCTTCCGGCTCGTCGGCGTCGCGCGAGCAGATCACCCGCATGAGGACTTTCGCCAAATAGCGCGCGAATCGATCATGCGATTCTCCCGGCGCGAGCCCGACCCCGATGTGCTCGATGGCCTGATCGCCGACCTCCGCTATGTACCGGGAACGTTCGACGACGACGCCGTCTACGCGGAACTCGGTCGCACGCTGGACGAGTTCGATGATCAGGCGCCGGGCAAGCTCGATCGCGTTTTCTACTTGTCGACGGCACCGCGATTCTTCGCGACGATCTCCGGCAAGCTGGAGGCAGCGGGACTGCACCGCCTCGAGCACGCGCATACGCGGATCGTGATCGAAAAGCCGTTCGGGTACGACCTCGTCTCGGCCCGCGCGCTGAACCGGCAGGTGCTGAGCGTGTTCGACGAGTCCCAGGTGTTCCGGATCGACCACTACCTCGGCAAGGAGACGGTTCAGAACCTGATCGCACTGCGCTTTGCCAACGCACTGTTCGAGCCGATCTGGAACCGCAACTTTGTCGACAGCGTCCAGATCACCGCGGCCGAGGACGGCGGCATCGGCAGCCGCGCCGGGTACTACGAGGGCGCCGGCGCCCTGCGTGATCTCGTCCAGAACCATCTGCTGCAGCTGCTTGCGCTGTTGACGATGGAGCCGCCCACGTCGCTGGAGCCCAACCGGCTGCGCGACGAGAAACTGAAGGTGCTCGAGGCGATCACTCCACCCGCAGAGGCCGACGTCGGCGAGATGGCCGTCCGCGCCCAATACGGCGCGGGGGTCATCGGAGGCGAGCCGGTCCCGGCCTATGTTGAGGAGACGGGGGTGGCGCCGCAGTCGCGCACCGAGACATTCGCGGCGCTGCGCGTTCACGTATCGAACTGGCGCTGGGACGGGGTTCCGTTCTACCTCCGGACCGGCAAGCGGCTGGCCCGCAAGACGACCGAGATTGCGGTCACGCTCAAACCGGTGCCGCACGTCACCTTCCCGAGCAGCGGATCGCTCGGGCTCCAGGCCAATCAGCTGATTCTCAAGATCCAGCCCGACGAGGGGTTGTCCCTGTCGCTCGGGGCGAAGGTCCCCGGCCCGCGGATGCGGATCCGTCCGGTCAACATGGAATTCCGGTACGGCACCTCGTTCCTGTCGGAGTCGCCCGAGGCCTATGAGCGGCTCATCCTTGACGCGATGCGCGGCGACGCGACCCTGTTCACTCGCAACGACGAGATCGAGGCGCTGTGGGGGATCATCGATCCGATCCTCGCTACCTGGCAAGAGGACACCGAGTCGGCGATCCCGCGGTACAAGTCTGGATCGGCAGGACCACGGCAGGCGCAGCGGCTGCTTGGTAACGGGCGGCGGTGGCGGCGATTGTGACGGAGTCGGGCGGGACGGCGGCCTGATGAGCGACGACGTCTGGTCCGAACGGGACACGAATCCCGACGCGATCGATGCCGCGCTGCGCGACCTGCTGCGCAAACGTCACGCGGCTAATCGCGCGCTGGCGCCAGCTCGCGTCCTTAACCTGATCGTCGTCATCGACCGCGCGCAGAGCGGGGCGCTCGCAGACCAGCTCGGGCACCTGGGTCGCCACAGCTCGTCGCGGACGATCCTGTGCGCGGTGGAGGACCGACGGCGAACACTCGACGCCACCGCGGTAATGAGCTACGAGGAGCCGCCGACCGCCGGCTTCGGACTGATCCACGAGCGGGTTGAGATCGACATGGGGCCGAAGCACCTGCGTCGCTTGAAGACGATCGTTGATCCCGTGCTGATACCCGAGCTGCCGACCGCGCTCTGGTGCCCTCAGCACGAGCGCGCGATCGACACCTTGCGGGGCTCGGTCGACGCCGTGGTACTGGACTCCGACCGGACACCCGAGCCGGCCGCAGCGCTTGCCCGCGCCGCTGAGCTCGCGCGCTCGACCTATGTCGTGGACATGTCGTGGATTCGCACGACGCCGTGGCGCGAGCGGCTTGCCGCCGGCTTCGACCCGCCCGCACGGCTCGCCGCGCTGCAATCGCTGGCGAGGGTCTCGATCCGCCATCGGACCGGCTTCTCGGCGAGCGGGATGCTGCTCGCCGGCTGGCTCGCCTCGCGTTTGCAATGGAAGACGAGCCCGCTGGCGCGCGGCGATCGGGCCGGACTGCGAGGCACCGCCCGCACGAACTCCTCTGGACGCGTCGAGATCGCCATCGATCCGGTGAGGCAAAGCGGGTCCGGCGTCGTCGGCCTGACCGTCTCGAACGACGGAGGCTTCTCGCTCTCGCTGGACGAAGCGGCCGGTGGTGTGCGCGTCCGCGAGCGCTCGCCCGGGGGCGCAGAAGCGTGGTGGAAGGCGCTGGAGTCACCCCCGGGGGAAAGGGGAACGCTCGCCGAGGCCGTGAGACAGGCAATGCTGCGCGATCCCACCTACCGCCCGGCGCTTGATGCTGCACGGCACCTGTCTGAAGGCGTGGCGGTCAAGCCCCAAGCTGTGAAGCTTGCTCGACCAGCTAGTCGCGCTCGTGGATTGAGCCACGTGCGACAAGCTTGAGGCCGTAGCAAGCTCACCAAACCCAACAGTATGCGGCGCATCCGGCTCTGTCGTGACCGCCGGTCAGGCGCTGGTGGGCTGCCCGCCCCGCCGCGGTACCCGGGCGGTCAGGCGGCTCGCGGCGGGAAGGCCAACGAAGACGCACAGCATCGCGCCCAGCAGCAGTGCTCGGTGAACGGTCGAAGCGGTCAGCGTCCCTGACAGCGCGATACCGGCCAGCCCGGCGCCAACGGTGGCGCCGAGCAGTCGTCCGACCGAGAGCAGCGCCGACGTCCGACCGTGTGACGCGAGCGGACTGGCGTTGAGTGCGGCCCGCGAGGCCGGCACGAACAGCATCCCGAGTCCCAGGCCTATCGGTATCAGCGGCAGGATCGTGACGACGCCGTCGAGCGTCATGCCCGAGATCCCGAGGACCGTGAGTCCCAGGGCCGAGGCGCCGAACCCGAGCAGCGCGGGTAGCCGCTCCCCGTGGCGATCGACGAGCCGCCCCGACATGGGCGCGGCGGCGCCGACCAGCAGCGCCACGAGTACCAGGGCGCCCGAGGCTCTCAGCGCCGAGAACCCCGCCACCTGCTGGAGGTACTGCTCGGCGATATAGAAGGCGCCGATCATGACCGCGAACGTGAGCCCCGCGACCAACGTGGCCGCCAGCACAATGCGGCCGGGCGCCGGGTGGTCGCGCTTGTCGGCGTAGACGATCACGGGCATATGCCGGGCAATCGCAAGCGCGGCGGCGATCGTCAGCGGCACGAGCGCCCACCAGTCCGCGCGCCATCCAAGCGCCGCGGTCAAGACGCCGCCGAGCAGCGGGCCGAGAAGATTCGACATGCCGGCGCTGGCGCCCCAGATGCCGAGCGCGCGGCCGCGTCGCTCCGGCGGGAAGCCCGAGACGGCGCCGGCGAGCGCGGCCGGGCTGACGAGCCCGGCCCCGGCGCCTTGCACCACCCGCGCGACCAACAGCTCGACGAAGCTGCCCGCGAGTGCTGCCGCGGCCGCTGCGACGGCGAACGGGGCGAGGCCGACGAGCGCCACCCGCCGAGACCCGAGCCGGTCGACGAGCTCTCCGGCCGGGATCAGCAGCACGGCGTAGGCAGCGAAGTACACGCTGAGGAGGACCGACGTCGAGCTCGCGCGGATGTGCAGACCATGCGCCACCGACGGCAGCGCGACGGTGATCAGCGTCCCGTCGAGTTGCAGCAGAGCGGCGGCGGCCGTGCCCGCGGCGAGCCGCGACCACGCCGCCCGAGGGAGAGGCGGCTTTGACGGCAGCTGCGCATCAGCGCGCATCGGCGTAGGCCTCCTCCATCGTTTGGGAGGACATGGGCAAACCGACCCGCTGGAGGCGTTCGCCTGCAGGTCTCAAGCTTGCGCGAGCCGGAGGCGCGATCGCGGCCGGACGGACACCCGCGATCCTCAGGCCTCGTCGAACTGCGGACGACCGCGCACGGCTTTCGCAACCGACCGAACCTCGACCTGTTCGGGCATCGCCTCGAGTTCACGGCCGTTCGTCTCTGTGACCACCCAGCGCACGAACATGAAAGACAGCACTGCGAACCCCGCATAGATCCCGTAGGCCAGACCGAGACTGGCGCCCTTGAGCGACGGGAAGCTCGTCGTGATCACCCAGTTGGCGAGCCACTGTGCTGACGCCGCGACCGACAGGGCGGCGGCGCGGATCCGATTCGGGAACTTCTCACCGAGCATCACCCAGACCACCGGACCCCACGACATGCCGAAGAAGAACACGAACACATTGGCCGCGACGAGAGCGATTGGTCCCGCGGGTCCGTGGAGAACGGGTTCGCCGTGGGCGTTCATCGGCGCGGTCCCGAAGATCACAGCCATGGCCCCGAGCGTCACCGCCATCCCAGCAGAGCCGATCAGCAGCAGGGGCTTTCGTCCCACCTTGTCGATCAGCGAGATCGCGACCAGAGTGGTGACGATGTTGACCACGCTCGTGATCACGGTGATTACCAGTGAGCCGCTCTCGCTGAAGCCCACCGCCTGCCAGAGAACGCTCGAGTAATAGAAGATCACGTTGATCCCGACGAACTGCTGGAACACGGACAGGCCGATACCGACCCACACAATCGGGAGCAACCCCAGGGCCGGGCCGCGCAGGTCCGCCAGCTTCGGACGCTGCTCCCTGCTGAGGGTCTGCCGGATCTCCTCTACCTTGGCGTCGACGTCGACGCTGCCGAGGACCCGCCGCAACACGTCCCTCGCCGCGTCGAGGCGCATTCGCGAGACCAGGTATCGGGGCGACTCCGGGATCGTCGCCGCCAGCCCACCGTAGAGCACGGCCGGCACGGTCATCGCCAGGAACATCCATCGCCACGCCTCCAGGCCGAGTGCAAGCACTTGTTCGGAGCCTCCCGCCACTTTCGCGAGCACGTAGTCGGCCAGGAGCGCGACGAAGATGCCCAGCACGATCGCGAGCTGCTGCAGCGATCCGAGGCGACCGCGAATGGCCGCCGGCGCGATCTCAGCGATATATGCGGGGGCGATCACTGAGGCCATGCCAACACCGACGCCACCAATCACCCGGAATACGATCAGCAACCCGAGTGTGTCCACGAGCCCTGCGCCCAGCGCGCTGATAAAGAACAGCACCGCGGCCATCCACATGGCCCTCAACCGTCCAAACCGATCCGCTACGCGCCCAGCGAGGACGGCACCGAATGCGGCGCCCAGCAGCGCGGAGGAGACCGTGAAGCCGAGGCTGCCGGCGCTGACGCGGTAGTGAGCACCGATCGCGGTGACTGCGCCGTTGATCACGGCGCTGTCATAACCGAACAGGAAACCGCCCAGCGCAGCGGTTAAAGCAAGGCGTGTCACAGTGACACGTGACCGGGTCGATTCGCTCTTCTTCATACGACGATTCTGCGGCCCGAGCCGGCCCGAGCAAACGGTCCTCCCAATCGCAAGATAGGGGCCAGCGATGGATGGCCCGGGAAGTCGCACTGGCGCTTCGTTGGCCCACGCGTCGGGGTTTCGGGGGCTACGTCCTGTCGCCGCTCGCGACACTTCACCACCGTCGGGACGGGCTGGTCTTTCATCGGCCCTCCACCAAAGGGCAAGCGATCGAGGCCCCCTCCCGGCGGCGGTCGAGTCACCCTAGGTTGACCTATCAGCGACCGCGAGCTCGTTGATCAGCGCCGCGACATCCTGATGGTCGTGCTCGGTTGACCGGCCGCGCGCGTCATCGGCCGATGCAGGCTCCGTCACCGGACCGGGGGTCTGCCGCACCGCAGAGCAACCCGTCGTCGGTGACCCGGATCAGCTGGGCGTGACCGAACGTGTGGTCCCCGGGCCGGGCTTCGCGGACCTGATAGCCGCGGCGACGCAGCCCGTCCTTCCACGTCGCGGGGGCGTCGTGCTCGAGGCGGACGATCGGCGGGCCGTCGAGCTCCCAGATGTGGAACCCCGTTGGGTGATCGCGGCTGAGGACCCAGCGGGGCGCGCCCAGCGCCTCTGCGGGCTCATCGCCGCCGACGAGCGCGCGGACCATCAGCTGCAGCAGAACCTGCGGCTGCGCGTCGGCGCCCATCGTCCCGAGGACCGTGTCCAGCCGTCCCTGCGCGTCGGTGACGACGAGCGGTGTGAGCGTATGCGGGGGACGCCGCCCTGGACCGTATTCGGCGCGATGCCCAACCTGCAGCGAGAAGCCCATGCCGCGGTTGTGCAGGAAGATCCCGTGCTCCGGAAGCACGAGATGCGAGCCGAAATCGGCCCCGTTGGACATGATCAGCGAGACCCCGGTGCCGGCGCTGTCGATCGCGCACACGCAGGTTGTGCCGCCGTCGCTGTAGGTATCGGCGAGGTCGATGCTCGCCTGGTCGCGCACCGCGGCGGCGCGCGGTCTGAGCCTCGCCTCCGAGATCAGCCGCTCGCCATCGGCGCCCTCGTGCAACACCGCCACGCGGTCGAACGCGGCCTGCCGCGCGGCCTCGATCAGCAGAAACGCCCACCGCTCGTCGGCCGGGTCGTCCGGCAGGCCAATCGCATCGGCGATCCAGGCACTCGCAAGCGCGAGGTAGCCCTGGGAGTTCGGGGGCGCGGTCCACAGCCTTCGGCCGAACGCCGCGACCGTGAGCGCCTCGGTCCAGTCCGCGTTCCCTCGCACGAGATCGTCCTCGGTGAATTCGCCGCGTCCAAGCGTCAGGAGCTCCCGTCCGGCAGCTCCCTCGTAGAAGCCGGCGCGTCCGAACTCCACGATGGCTCTGATCGCGCGCGCAACCCCCGGCACCCTTAGCCGACGACCTCGAACAAGGGGCTCTGCCTGCCCGAACGCGAGCCGTCGCACGCCGTCCTGGAGCGCAGCTGACTCCTCGGCGAGCGTGGGCGAGACCGGGAAGCCTTCGTCGGCGAGGCGGTGCGCCGGCGTCAGGACATCGGACAAGCCAAGAGAGCCGAAGCGTTCGTGCAGCGACATGAAGCCGTCGACGCAGCCGGGCACGGTCACGACGCGGATGTCGTGCTGGAACGGCATCGCAGTGACGCCGGCCGCGCGGAAGCGATCCGGGTCGGCGCCTGTGCCCGCTCGTCCCGACGCGTTCAGGGCGATCGGCTCCTCACCCGGTCGGGCCACCACTGCGAAGAGGTCGCCGCCCAACCCGCACATGTGCGGCGAGGTCACCGCCATCGCGGCGCCGGCGGCGATCACGGCGTCGATGGCGTTGCCTCCCCGGTCGAGCATCGCGACTCCGGCGCTGGCAGCAAGGTGACTGGCGGCCGCCACAGCTCCGCCGGGGGAGAACCGGGTGAGCATCGTCATTGGAGCACCGTCGAGAGGAACCCCCGAGTCCGTTCCTCTCGCGGCTCATCGAGTCGTTCGTCCGTCCGGCCGATCTCCATGATCTGACCCGCGTTCATCATCACCACGCGGTCTCCGACCCGCGCACCGGCTTCATCGCACGTGCACGGGCAAAGGACACGCGTTGCTGCTGCTGGCGTATGCCGGGTGTTGACGTATTTCCACCAAGACTCTCCTCCCGGGATCCGGCGTCGGGGACTGGCCCGTCGTGCCTAACCATCCGAGCCGTGCCAAAACGTTTCGGCAGGATCGAGAAGCTACTGCCGCCGCGGGGTGCTGTCAAGCCGCTCTCGGCGTCTCCCGCGTCTGCGCACAGGTCCCGGATGCTGAGACGGGGCGGACGGCAACGCTTGACTGCTACAGCTGCTCGCGGTAGGCTGCCGAAAGGTTTCGGCGCCGGCTGCGGTCGAGGGTCGACCGTCCAGAGGAGAGATATGGATACGTCAGTGACCCGTCGCGAGCTCATCGGCCACGCGGCGAGAGGTTCCATTGCGGTCGCGGGCGCAGGCAGCCTGCTGTCTGCGTGCGGAAGTGGGTCGGGCAGTACTCCGGCGACCACAACGACGAATGTCAAGGCGCGCCGGGGGGGAACTCTCACGGTTGGGCTCACCGGGGGGTCGAGCTCGGACACCCTGGATCCGAACAAGCTGACGACCAACCCCGATTTCGGGCGGACTGCCGCTCTGTATGACGGCATGGTGTGGGCCCAGGCCGATGGGCAGCCGGCTCTCCGGGTTGCTGAGGAGATGTCGCCTTTGAACAAGGATGCGAGTCGGTGGGCGATCCGGCTGCGTAAGGGTGTCCGCTTTCACGATGGACGAGAGGCGACAGCGGATGATCTCATCTACTCGACCAAGCGCTGTCTGAAGCCGACCCCCGGGGTCAGCGCGAGCGTCCTCACTGGCCTGCGTCTCAACGAGCTGCGCAAGCTCGACAAACATACCGTCGAGCTCACGTTCGATCACCCCTACACGACGTTCGTTGCCGCCATCGGTGGCACGTCGAACATCTATCTGCTCCCGGAGGACTTCGATCCGAAGCATCCGATCGGGACCGGACCATTCAAGTTCGAGAGCTTCACCCCTGGCCAGCGGAGCGTCTTCACGCGGTGGGACGAGTATTGGAACAAGCCTGAGCCGTATGTG
>Ga0207664_10000192_pt1 | contig 45832 bp, 71 predicted proteins | sample LARL83metaG_FD_184349 | JGI IMG/M metagenome (GOLD analysis project Ga0207664, IMG submission 184349) | Corn, switchgrass and miscanthus rhizosphere microbial communities from Kellogg Biological Station, Michigan, USA - LAR L8-3 metaG... | ecosystem: Host-associated > Plants > Roots >...
GCCACGTCCCCCTCGATCAGGTCCCAGCGCATGGTGGCCTCGTCCAGCCTCAGCGCGAGCTTATCCTCGGGGATGTCGCGACCGGACGTGAGCAGTACGCCGTCCGCCTGGTTGCGAGCGCGGCGCAGCATCAGAATCCCGTCGGCCGCTCCGGTGTAGCCCTGCGTCCCGCTCACGGTGTGAAGCCAGTCGTCGGCGCTGGCCTTGCGGTCGTGGTGGACGATGATGGTGGCGCAGTCGTGCGCGCGCGCGAGCTTGCTCAGGCCGAAGACCTGGGCGTAGTCGATCGAGTAGGCGTCCCCGGTCCGGTGCCCGTCCTCAGCCTTGAACGCGACCAGGGTGTCCACGATCAGGAGCCGCACATCCGGGTGGCTCGCAAGCCACTCGTCCAACAGCTCCAGGCCACCCTTCGCCGCCGGGAGCCAGCTCGTGCTGTAGTAGAGGCCCGGCGGCGGACGCTCGCCGCCCAGCAGCTTCTTCAGGCGGCCGTGCAAGCGTCGGTCCGAGTCCTCCAGCGCGAGGTACATGACCGAGCACTTGGTCGTGCTGCGGCCGAAGAACGGTTCGCCGGCAGCTATCTGCAAGCCCATGAGCAGCGCGAGGAATGACTTGCCCAGCTTGGGGCTGCCCACCAGCAGCGTGCAACCCGTCGTCACGAGGTTGTACACGTGCCACCGCAACGCCTCGAACTCGCGGTCGAACAGGGTGTCGAGCGTGCCGATTCCCCGCAGCAGGTTCTCCCTGATCTCCTCCCGGGACGGCTGGGACGTCCGGGACGGCTGGGGCTCTTGGGACTCCTGGGATGGGTGGGACATAAGACATGAATCAGCGAGGGATACGAGTTCAGCGGACGTGTGCTCGGCGTCGAGCCAGTCCGAGACGTCGCCCTTGTCCGGCAGGTCGGGCAGCGCGAGCACCCGTAGGTCGGCCACGGTGCCCGCCAGCGCCTTCGCGATGGTCTCGGCGTGCTCGCGCCCAGGGTCGTCGTTGTCGGGCAGCAGGACGACTCTGCGGCCCCGCAGCAGCTCGTTGTACTCGGACCTCCACTTTCCGGCGCCCATCGGCGAGGTGGTGGCCAGCAGGCCCAGGCCCGCGAGACGGTCGGCATCCTTCTCGCCCTCGACCAGGAACACGGTCTCCTCGGGACGGCTCACGAGGTCGGGCAGGCGGTAGAGGACGCGGCGCGTGTGGTGGAGATTCCAAGCCCAGCGTCCGCCCGCTCCCGGCCGGCGCTGGTTGAACCTTTTCCCGGCGAAGCGGCAGACCTGGAACAGGAGATTGCCGCTCTCGTCCGTGTAGTCGTAGACCGCCTCGGGCTCTCCGTTCGGCGGCGGGCTGGACGGCGGCGGGGTGATCGGCGCCGATCCGTTGGGCGGCTGGGGGTCGTCGGGGAACAGCACCGACCAGTTCACGCCCCACGCCTTGAGCACGTCGCCGGTCGCGCAGCCGGCGTGGCAGTACAGCGCGAGCTTGCCGTCCTGGCCGATCTTGATGGCCAAGCTGGCCTTGCGGTCGGCGTGCGCCGGGCAACGGCACTTCCAGTTGGCGCCCTCCTTGACCATCGACTCGGGGCGGGCGGCGAGGACCAGGCGGGCCAGAGCGGCCGGGTAGCTGCTCACTCGTTGCCCTCCAGGTCGAGCGGGCCCGAGAGGTCGCCGTGCGCCGGTGCGTCCGGGTCCATGTCCACGGGCAGCTCGGCGGTCAGCGAGCCGGACAGCGGCTCGCGCCTGACCAGCGGGATGCGGACGGTGATCGCGAACGCGTACTCCCCGGGCTCCAAGTCCTGAAAGGACGGCTGCCGCTTGCGCAGCCGGACCCGTCCGTCGCGGTTCGCGAGCAGGTAGGTCGTGACGGTCGTGTACGAGACGGTCCCCATAAGCCAAGCTCCTCAGAAGGGCAGGTCGATCAACTCGAAGAAGGGGCGGCCCCGCGCCGTCTCGTCCTCGCGGCAGCGGGCGACGTACGAGCAGTAGCGGCAGGCCAGGCCGGGCCGAGCTGGGTAGCGGCCCTCCTGGGCGGTGCGGGCCGCCTCCCCCAGGCGCTCCAGCAGCTCCCTGCCGCCCTCCTCCAGGCTCAGCAGCAGCTCCTTGACCTCGACCTGGGGCTTGCTCAGGCCGACCCGGTGGTAGGTCACGACCAGGCGCCCCAGGCCGCTCAGCGGCGGCGTCAGCGCCTCGCCGCGGCGCTTCTCCTCGGCCGCCCGGCTGAGCCAGTAAATGAGGAGCTGGTCCTGCCGCTCGGCGATCCAGTCGGCGTCCCAGGTGCCCGCCTTGTCCCACCGCGGCGAGCCGCTGAACTTGTGGTCCACCAGGGTGCCGTCGGCGTCCACGCGGTCCGAGTAGCCCACGATCGGCATCTCGTGGCGCTCGTCCAGCCGGAGCACGAACGTGTGCCGGTCCTGGATCAGCGCGGCCTCGCGCTCGCCCTCGACGTTGAGGAACGCCGCGAAGGCCGAGACCAGGACCCCTACGTACTGAGCGATGCGCTCCTCGACCCACTCGGGTTCGGGCCGCTCTCGCGCGCCGAGGACGTGCGCGGGGACGTCGCGTAGGGCGTCTTCCAGCATGGTGGTGGCGCGTTCGATTGCAGCGGCGGCGGCGTCCAGGGGACTGGCAGTCCCCTGGAGCCGTGCGACGAAATAGCGATTGGCGGCCTCGTCAAAGGCGCGGCCGGTCAGCAGCGCGGCCGACGCCTCGTCGGGCAGGCCGAGCCGGTAGCGGTATCCCCACTTGCGCGGGCAGGCGTAGCGGTACGCCGGGTGCAGCATCGTGAGCTGGGAGTAGCTGAGGTGCTCGGGAAGGTCGTGGACCTCCACGGCCTTCCCGGCTGACCCCACCGTCACGCGCGCCATCAGCGCGGCACGGGGAAGGCTTCGCGGAGCGAGCCGCCCTGCTTGTACGAGAGCACGCGGAGCGGCTGGCCCTGACGCCAGGCGTTCCACGCCTTGATCGTGAGCGCGTTCATGCGCGCCGCGTCCGGGCGCGGCTGGGAGCCGATGATGTAGCGCCGTAGCGCGTAGATCGGGTCGTCTTCGGTCAGCTCCAGCCCGGTCGCCAGCGCGTACATGAACGCGTCGGCGTCGGCGCTGGCGGTCTCGTCGGGCAGGCCCGCGAAGACGAAGTGCAGGGCGGCCGTGGCGCCGTGGCGCTTGGTCACCTTCATGCTGGCCAAGCGGGAGGCGGTGATGCTCGCCTTCAGGCCGGGCTCAGTCTCGTAGATCGCGAGGAGCGCCTGCGGCGTCGGGTACTGGTTCGGCGAGACGTTGGGTGAGCCGGTGCGGATGGCGTGTCGGAGCCGGTGCAGGGCGACCAGCATCGCGGACAGGCTGTTCGATTGCGCCTCGCCGCGGAGCTGGAGGACGTCGGAGAGGCGGCGCGCCAGACCGATGTCCGTGACCTCCTGGGAGTCGGCCGAAACGCCCGTGAGGATGATCAGGACGGCCGGCTGGTCGGCGTCCACGATGGCCGCCAGGCGGTGCTGGCCGTTGCGCAGCACGCCCTCGGTGTCGAACATGATGCAGTCCGGTGCAAGCCGCCAGTCGCCGTTGCGGATGGCGTTGGCGAGCTGGGTGACGCGGGGCAGCCGGAGCGAGCGGTTGTGCGTGTTGTGGGCCAGCATCGAGGCCGCCATCTCGGGGTTGATCTCGGCGATCTCGACGTGCGGCGTCTGTCGGATGTCGATGATCCCCAGCTCCGGCCGCGGGCCCGCAATGGGGCCGGCGGCCGGTCGGTGGCGGGCCGTTGCTGTGTTCAAATCAGCTCCTGCTGCACCGGCGCCGCTGCTGGTGCAGGAACGGGTGCAGGAGCGGGCGGCGGTGGAGGTGGAGAGGAGGCCGCCAGGGGCACCCATGCGCTTCCGTCCCACTGATAGCGGCCGTCCGGCGACACCATCGGCGCCGGTGGTGCAGAAACCTGCTGCGGAGAGCCCAGGTGGGCGCCGCCGTAGCGGTCCACGCGCAGGCGGTCGAACTTGTTCGAGTCCTGGATCACGTGGCCCTTCAGCGCCACCGCGGTGCCGGTCGAGATGCGGCCGGCGGGGATCTGCGCCTCGGCGTCGAAGCCGTACTCCAGGGTCTCGTCGTCGATCCAGGGCGTCTGCTCCTGCCGGGGGTCGCGGCCGGCCAGCGCGCAGATCAGCAGCTTGGCCTTGGCGTGGGTGCCGTCGGCCTGCTGGGAGACGGTGAGGCTGATCCAGTCGAAGATCCAGTCCTCGGGGTTCGTGTTGAGCTGCCAGGTCGCGATCAGCCGCGCGTGCTTGGTCGGCTGGCCCTTGTAGCCGGGCGTGCCCTTGGGCTCGATCTCCCACTCGCGCAGGGTCACGCCGTACCACGTGTCCTCTTGCCAGGCGGTCTCCGAGGCGGTGGCGGTGGACGGGGTGACTCTAGCCAAGACGCGCCTCCTGTCGAGCGTGGTAGCGCTTGAGCGCTTGAACGCGAACGCACGTGCGGCAGTCGCGGCGCGTGCCTTCGTACTTCGTTCTTCGGTATCGCGTGTTCTCGGGGGTGAATGCGTGGCCGGCCGGGCAATGCGATGCGCGGCGCCGCATAGCAGCGGGAGAGGCGCCCCGGAGCATGTTCTCGCGGTACGTCACGGCTTCGAGGTGGTCGGGATTCACGCAGGGACGATGACGGCACAGATGGTCCAGACACGGGGGCGGTTCGCCCACGAGCAGAAGCCACGCCACCCTGTGGGCCTTGTCATAGAACTTGCCGTCCTGCCGGTACTTGACCTGTTCGTAGCCCTGTGCGTTGACGCTGCCGATCCACTCCCAGCAGTCCCCGCTGAAATCGATCCGCGCCCAGAACATCTCGGGCGTGACCTTGCGCGCCATCAGCCCAGCTCCGCGACGTGGTCGGCGATCTTGGTGCGCACGGCGGTCCAGAGCCGCTGTTCGAACGCGGCAGCCGAGACGCCAGGGTCCGGCGTCCCGTGGAAGGAGACGGTCACCTCCCACACCGTCGCGCCGCCGTCCTGGAGGTGGCCGCGCCGGCCCTGCACCCGGACCTCGGTCACCGTGCCGGTGGCCTGCGGCGGGGCTGGTGCTGGAGGCGGCGGTCCAGCCGGGGGCGGCGGGACGGGGGAAACGTCGTAGTCAGCCATGCAGAACGCTCCTGTCAAATGGGCGTGGAGCACCCACGCCCGTCGGTCGGGAGAGGGGGTGCGCTACGCCTGAGCGGCGCTAGGCTGCGTGCTGCGTTCGATGTACGCGAGCACGCCTTCCAGGGTGGTGCGCGTTGCGGTGCGCAGCCTGATCAGCGGGATCTCGCCCTCCTGGGCGAGGCGCCGAGCCGTGTAGTGCGAGAGGTCCAGCAGCTCGCCGGCCTCCTCGAACGTGATCAGCTTCGGCGTTTTCGGATGGTCCTCAGCCACAACGTGCTCCCTACAGCCAAACCCAACTGCTGGTGGATCGCTCCACCGAATGGTGGACAAGCCTACGCGGCCTGGCCCTCGCTCGCAAGTTCGGCCACCCCAGCTAGGGGTGGCTACCCCCAGCTAGCGGTGGGTCGCCCCAGGTAGACTAGTTGGCCGCAATGAGTCGGCTGAATGAGGCGGAACTGATCCAGCAGGTTGCCCTTCGTGCGCGAGGGGATGGGACGATCACGGAGCTGGTAGCAGCCCTGGAGCGCGAGGGGGTCGTCGGCGCTGATGGCCAGCGGCTGCCGGCGAACACGGTGGGGAACTGGTGCCGCGGCTTGGCCTCGCCGCCGTACCCGGCACTGTTCGCGCTGGCCCGCTTGGGCCGGACCAGCCTCGACTATCTGGCCGGGCTCTACGGCGAGCCGAGGCTGGTCGAGCCGCCCGAAGGCGACCTCGCGCCGGACATGGCCCGGATGCTGGCCGAAGCCAACGTGGCGCTCCGCGAGGTGTCGGCGGCGCTCAGGTCGGCCCGTAAGGGCCGTAGCGCCTAGCTGACGACCCGCAGCTCGGGCCGGTCGTCCGCGTCCCCCCCGGGCGGCTTCACCCGTCCCAGCACGAGCGCCCGGAGGTCCATCGCCAGGCGGTACAGGGCTTCGATCTCGCGCTGCATCTCGGGGTCCAGATCAGGCATCGCACGCTGATATCCTCGTGTGGCTGTGGGAGGCTAGAACCACCCTCCCCTAGCCCGTGCGTTATACGGCTTGCGGGGTCGAGCGGGCGATATCCGATCTTGCGTCACGGGGCCAGAACAGGGCCGGCCGCCCGAGCGGCCGGCGGGTTCTATGCCGCGTCGGGGTAGAGCCTGTCGATGGCGTCAACGGCCGCCTGTTGCATATCCGGCAAGACGTGGGAGTAGAGGTCGAGCGTGATCGCGATGGAGGCGTGGCCCAGCATCTCGGACACGACCTTGACGTGGACGTTCTGGAGCAGGAGCAGCGTCGCCGCGGTGTGGCGCAGGTCGTGAACCCGCGTCTTCTCGGGCAGCCCGGCGCGCTTGCGGAGCGCCCACCAGGCGCGCGAGAGGCGATCCGCATCGAGCGGAAACGGAGTGCCCGGCCGGGTGAAGATGAAGGCGTCCCTGCTCGGGTTCTCGGCGCGCTGGCGGTGGCGTTCCAACGCCTTGAGCGCCACCGCCGAGAGGCGCACTTTGCGATTTCCCTTGTCCGTTTTCGGTTGGCCCAGCTCGTACTCGTTGACGCCCTTCGCGCGTGCCAACGAATGGGTGACCGAGACCATGTCGCCGGACGTGATGTTGCACCACCGGAGCGCGAGCAGTTCGCCCTCACGAAATCCGTGCGTGAGTGCGAGAATCCAGAACGCCTCCAGGTCGTCGTCGCGCGCAACTTCGCGGAGATGCTTCGCTTGCTCCGCGTCGAGCGGCTGGATGTTCACCTTGCGCAGCTTGGGCTTGACCACCCTGTCGGCTGGGTTCGCCGGGATCTTGCCCCACGCGACGGCCTGCTGGAGTGCTTTGTGCAGCGCGACATGGACGTGAACGATCGTGTTGTGCGCCCGGCAGGTGTGCAGCGCGCTGTAGAGATCGTCAATGAGCTTCGGCCTGGCGAACAAGTCCCCCAGCTTCCGGTTGCCGATGTACGGGACGCCCGGCACGGCGGCCTCACCCAAGACGTGGAGCCGTAGCAGCTCCTCGTTGCGTCGGTAGGCTGACGGCTTGTTGGAGGCCCGCTGGAGCACCGGCAGGTACTCGGCGACGTGCGCGGCCAGAGTGTCCTTGCCGGCCTTGGGGCTGACGCCGTCCTTCACGTCGCCGCGGATGGTTGCGAGCTGGTCGCCTACCTCCCTCCGGGTGACTCCGTAGACGGTTGGCCGTTCGCTCTTGCCGGCGATCGTTACCCGGCGTCGGCCTTGGAACAGCGTCACGGTGCCCTCCAGGCCCTCCCTCCAGGGCACCACCCTGCCGTCGGCCAGCCGGATCTTGAACGGCCGGATCGTCCCCTCCCCCTCCGCCCTTGTCTTCCGTTGCGAGCCACCACTAGCTGGAGCTATCACCCGTTTCATGGGTGGATCATAGCATCCGGTGGGGCTACAGCGTGGGGCTACACCTTGGGCTGCGGAGCGTTGGAGAGGCGGTGCGGGAGTCCGATTCGTATTCAGAATCGAGCTGGTGGGCCGGGAGGGAGTCGAACCCCCAAAGCTTTCGCGGCGGTTTTACAGACCCACGATATGGGTATTTCCACCACTTGCTGGAGCCAGCCAGGGTGGCATTTCGTATTCAAATCGCCCTTGCAGCGTACCCCTCCGTCGGCCCACGTGTAGCCCCTGTTTCAGGAGTGGTGGGGCTACACGTGGGGCTACACCGCGAGGCTTTGTGGCCAGCGGCCGGCTACTCTTGGGAAACGGCTTCGGCAGGCACGGGCTGGAGGGGAGGGGTCGGGTGACCGCCCCTCCCCTGAACCCATCTCGTGGTGGCGACCCCTACCATGTGGGGGCAAGGCATGGTGCTCGATCCAACCCTGCTGGAGATCAACCCTCCAGGTCCAGGGCTATTCACGCAGCTCCCCAGCGATCTCCCCGCCGGTGAGCAGCTCCTGTGGTACTGGCTGCCGCGCCGGCCGCTCGATCAGCTCCACGCCCACCTCTCGGTCGCGCTCCTCAACATCCAGGCCAAGCGCGAGCGCCTGGACTGGCGCTGGAGCTACTACCTGGGCCGCCACTCCGAGCGCGTGCTGTCGCCCAAGTTGCGCGACGTCATGCTCAAGTCCGAGCCCATCTCCAGCATGTTCACGAACTACTGCGCGCTCGCCGTCGAGGCGCCTCTCTCGCGGCTGGCCATCAACGGCTGGAAGGGCGACGACAGCGCGTGCAGCATGGCCGAGGAGCTGTGGGAGGACAACGACCTCGACGTCGAGGGTGAGGAGGTCCACCGGCACGTGCTCCTGGCCGGCGAGGCGTACGTCATCGTCTGGCCCTCCGACGAGGCCATGCCGGCGGGCGCCGAGCCGGTCCAGAGCGACCTGGAGGCCGCCTACGACATCCTCTTGCAGGACGCCCGCAACATGTACGTCCACTACACGAGCAGGCGGCGCCGGGACCGCGCTTGGGCGGCCAAGGTCTGGCTGGACGAGGACGCGAATACCGCCACTCGAACCTGGCGCGCCACGCTGTTCTACCCCGACGAGATCGTGCGCATGATGGTGCCCGGCGACATCACGATTCCGAGCTTCGCGCCGCGCAATCCGCTGGCCTTCCAGATCGACCCTTTCGACCCCGGCGGACCGCACGCTTTCGGCCAGGTTCCGGTCATCCGCTTCTCGCGCTCCTGGGATGGGCGTAGCAAGCTGGACGACCTGATTCCGATCCAGGACCGGATCAACAAGCTGACCGCGGACAAGATCGTCGCGGCCGAGTTCGGTGCCTTCCCCCAGCGCTGGGCGTTGACGAACGATGACCCGCCCCAGGAGGCGCTGCGCGCCGGGCCCGGTGCCGTGTGGGTGATCCCGCCGGTCAGCACCTCGCCCGATAGCAATCAGGACGCGCCGACCGCCGTGGGCCAGTTCGCCACCACCGAGCTGGGGAACTACGACAACACGATCCTGGGCGAGGTCCAAGCCCTGTTCACGGTCGGCCAGCTCCCCCGCCACCTCCTCGTGAACCCCGGCGTGGCGCCCAGCGCTGAGGCCGTGGTCGCCGACGAGGGGCCGATGGTCGCCAACGTGCGCGGCTATCTGCGCAGCCTGGCCGCCTCCTGGCGCGACGTCATGCAGCTCTGCGGATGCGACGTGGAGCCGGTCTGGCAGGACCCCGAGGCCCACAACGAGCTGACCAGCGCGCAGACCTTCCAGGCGCTCACCGTCTCGGGGATGCCGCTGGACATGGCCGGCCGCCTGGCGATGGACCTGGCGCAGGAGGATCTGAACACGCTGGGCAAGCTCCCGCTGCCGCCGCAGCCGGGTGCGGCCGTGCCCGGTCAGCAGGCGGGCGTCTCCGGGGGTGGCGGCTCGCCTGATCCCGACGCCGGCACCCCGCCCGCCCGCAAGCAGGGGGCCAAGAGTGGACGCTGATCCCGCTCCCGAGGCTGTGGACGAGGAGGCTCTGCCGCCGCCACCTCCTCGCCTGCCGACCATGATCCTCCGGCAGGACGTGGTGGTGCTGCCGTGACACGAGAGGGCGGCAAGATCGTGCCCCTGCGCAGCGGCGGACGGGTCCGCTACACGCCCCAGCTCGCCGATCAGATCGTGGGCCTGGCGCAGGCCGGCAAGTCGATGCGCCAGATCGCGGCCGAGCTGGGCATCGCCTACCGCACGCTCTACCTCTGGCAGACCGAGGTTCCTGCCTTCGCCGAGCGGATGCGCCTGGCCCGCAAGCAGGCGGCCGGCAGCGGGCTGCGGCCGGGCTTCGGACCGGGGGTCAGCTCGCGGTCAGACGAGCGCGAGGCGATCATCCTGGAGGCCCTGGAGGGTGGCGCTGGGCGGGCTCACGCGGCGGCTGCCGCCGGTGTTCATCCCGGCACGCTGGAGGGCTGGATCGAGCAGGACCAGGAGCTTGAGCTGCGCGTGGTGGCGGCCGAGTCGCGCTGCCAGCAGACGCACCTCGCGATCGTGCGGGCGGCCGGCGCCAAGACGTGGCAGGCGGCGGCCTGGATGCTGGAGCGGCGTTTCCCCGAGCTGTACGCGAGGCGGTTCGAGCTGCCCTACCAGGAGCGCATGAAGATCGCCAAGAAGATGGGCGGCGACCTGGCCGACCTGCTGGTCAAGGGACTGGCCGAGGCGGACCTGCCGCAGGAGCAGCAGGAGCTGGTGCGGGCCAAGATGGTCGAGGCCCTGGAGCGCGCCGCCCAGGGAGCTTAAGGGTGAGCGGGGGTCTGCGGTCTCTCCGCCGGCTTCCCCTTCCCGGTCGCCATCTCCGGCGCCCACCGTCGGCCTCTCGCCTGGTACGTCACGCGAGTCTACGGGGATAGCTCCTCCAGAACGTCGCCGGGCACCAGGCCCAGCGGCGCCAGGATGGCCGCCAACATGGAGATGCTGGCCCCTCGTCCGGCCAGCAGGCGAGAGATGGTCGAGCGGTGGACGTGGGCGGTCTCGGCCAGCTCGTTAACGCTGAAGGCCAGCTCCACCATGCTCGCCCTGATCCGGCGCAGGTTGAGGCGGTAGCGCACGTCCAGGTTGTAGACCTCCGCGTAGTCGGGCCGCTGACGCGGACGCCGGCTCACCCGGCCAGGAGCGCGTCCAGCTCGCGAGTGGCGCGACAGTCGGGAAGGTGCCGGCGGGCCGCCTCGATGCGCACCACGTTGTGGCCGGCGCCCAGATCGAGGCTGGACGTCCAGGCCGCGATCAGCTCGCGGCAGGCGCCCTCGACTTCGCCCAGGGCGGCCATGGCCACAGCCCGGTCGATGCCGATGGTGGCGGCCCAGGAGGCTCGACCCTCGCGCTCCATGGTGGCCCTGGCCGCGTCCAGCGTCGGGATGGCGTTCGCTCGCCGGAGCATCCCCAGCCGGTTGCCGTCGATGGCCTGCATCTCGAACGGGAAGCGCGGCGAGGCGGCGGCCGTGGGCCAGGGCCCGCGCTGGTCCATCAGCTCCACGGCCGCCGCGAAATCGCGATCGGAGCCAGGCCCATCGTCAGCGCCGGCCCGTTGCTCTGAACGCAGCGCCAGTACGTAGGTCCGGGTCTGATCGTCGCCGTGCAGGCGGACGCGCTCCCAGGCCGCGTCCAGCATCGCCACGCCCAAACGCGAGTCGCCCCGGCCGCCGCTGTTGGCGCTGAACAGGCCAGCCCGGATGGCCGTGACGCGTGCCACCGTGGTGGCGGCGCCGGCTTCCTCGCCGAGGTCGCGGGCCATCTCCAAGAAGGCGGTCGCGCCGCCCCGGTTGCCCAGCGTGTTGGAGTTCCGGCCGGCCAGGATCGCGGTCTCCGCCGCGAGGCCCAATACTTGACGCCTGAGCCCGGCCGTCATGGGCTGCGTCAGGTGGTCGCGCAGCCGCGCCAGGTGGGCGACCACGGCCGGCTGGAGAGCCGCTACGCGCATCGTCTCGCGGAGCCGGAGGTACTGGTGGGTGAGTTCGGTGAGGCCGGGCAGCAGCTCGGCCTCGATCTGCGGGGCCATGAGGTGCTCCAGGTCCAGGGCCCCGAGCACGCCGGCCGCCATCATCGTTAAGAGCTGCCTGCGTCGCATGTCGTCAATGATGTCATGTGCCTTGGTACTTGACGGTGCCGGGTCGCTCGCGAACATGCCCGGCGGGAGGTCGAACAGGGCTCCGAGGAGCCGTTGGTAGCGAGGCGTCGGGTGGCGTAGGCCGCGCTCCCAGCGTCCGACGCTGTGGGCGTCCACGGCTATCTCGTCCTCGGTGAGTTGTTGCAGCCGGGTGGCCACCTCCTCGCAGCTCCAGCCGCGTTCCCGGCGCAGACGGCGCAGAAGCGATTCCCCCATAGCCGACGTCAAGTCTGGACAGGTGGCGCCGCATTTGTCCACGTGGAACTGGCGTCTGGCCCCGTTGCAGGGCCAGCCTGGCCCTGGCAGTGGGTTGCAGGCGTTTGCCAGTGTTGCGTCATGGACGGCGCGGCCGAAGCGGAAAGGGGAGAGTGGTTGCTCCCTGGCGGTAACCCCAAGGCTTGCGTCGTCCTGTGGGGGTACAGGAATGCCCGGCGCCGGACCTGACCCAAATTCACACCCGGGGACGGGGCCGTCCTGCGGGACGGCCCCTGACTCGTACGCGACCTCGCTGCGGGTGGCGGCGCTGTTCGACGCCAGCGTCCACCTCGACGGCCGCTGTCGCGCCTTTCTGATGGAGCTGGAGCACTACGCGGAGGAGGTCCGGGCGGCCCAGGACCCGCGTGCCGCTCAGCTACTCGCCTCGCTGGAGGCGACCGGGGCGATGCCGCCGGTGCCGGGCACGGTTCGCCATATCCAACTCGCGGCCAAGGCTCTGCGCCGCGAGATCGGGATGGGTCGGCGGTAGCGTCCCCCGCTACTGGACGGGGTCCGGGGGTTCGTGCCCCTGGACCCCTGGCCGGCACTCGGCCCAGGGTCGGAGGAGTTGCAGGCGCTCCGGCTGGACCGGGTGCCTCGTCTCCTCCAGCGCCGCGATCATGCCGGCGATCACGTCCCGTGCCAGCGCGTCGCCGTCCAGGCGGGCAAGGACCCGAGCCCGCAGGATGGTCAGCCAGCCGAGCGCGACGTCGCCGCGGATGAACAGGCCCGGCCAGTCGTCGCCGAAACGCATCGGTGCGGTCTCAGGTCTCTCGGTCATCCGAACAGTGCTCCCTCGGGGTATTCCTCGGTCCAGAACTGTTCCCGGTGCCCGCACTTGGGACAGATCAGCACGATGACCCAGGACCCGTCCGAGGTGGATTCGTTGGAGACCTCGATGTTGTCCGCGTCGAGGCCGTCGAACTCGTGGCGGCATTTCGAGCAGACCGTCAGGTGGGCCAACGCCCTGCCCAAGTCCTCGGGTGACGTGATACGACGCTCTGCTGCCATGCCAGCGCTCTCCCACATGCCATGCTCGGGTGACGACCCAAGCTTGGACGTGGGAGTGTGCGCGAAAGTCGCGCTGTGGTCAAGCTGGTCCTAGACTGACCATCCATGGTTGCGGAGCGCAGACCGCCGACGCGGGACGACCTGATCTCGGTCGAGCAGGCCGCTCGCGAGTACCGCATCTCCCGCTCGGCCCTGTTCGACCGCCTCCGGGTGGGCGCGCTGCGGCGTTGGAACGTCCAGGGTGACCGGCGGACCCTGCTGGACATCCGCGAGCTGGACGAGCTGTTCATGCCTCGCGAGGTGCCGGCGCTGGTGCCGCCGCCGGTGCGCTTGCGCCGGGCCCGTGCCGCCGAGGAGGCGGCTCGTCAACTCAAGCTGGCTGATCGTCGGGAAAGGTAGCCCAGCGACGCTACGCGTAGACGCGCCAGCCGCGCGACTGCTGCGGGTCTCGCGTGAGCTGGAGTTCGGCGGCGCCGACCACCAGCGCGTCCACCCGGTCGTCAGCCTCGTTGGACTGGCCCATGCCGGTGAACTCGTACATCTGATTCTCCAGGGCCGGGAACAGGCCCACGTGGTGGAAGCGGCCTTGCTCGTAGAGGCCGACCAGCGGCAGCGCCCGGCCGTACTTGCTCAGCTTCGTGTGGACCCCGCGCACCGGCACCCGGTCATCCGCGTTGCGGACCTGCTGGATCACCAGCTCGCCCGCGATGTTCGTCTCGGCGACCACGTAGGCCGCCTCGAAGCGGTCGTACGCCCCGACCGCCTTGGCCGCCCACTGCTGCGGCGTGTAGCGGCCGGAGAGGTCGGCCAGCACGTAGCCGTGGTTGTCGTGCAGCCCACGCCCCACCACGATGATGCCGGTCAGGTCCGACTCGCGATTACTGGTCCGGGCCGGGTCCAGCGCCACCACGACCTTGAGCAGCTCGGGCGCCTCGGGCACCCGGTAGGGGTCGATCATCGGACTCGACCACAGCGCTCCCTCCACGTCGTCCAGCAGCTCGCCCTCCAGCTCCTGGCGGCCCAGCCGCGTGCCCTCGTACTCCTCATAGAGGCGGGCCCGCACGCCGGGCGCCAGGTGCGGGTTGTCGCGAGTGCTGGCCTTGGTGATCCGGGTCCGGGGGTCGGCGATCAGCTTGCGCAACCGCTCCTTGGGCTTGGGCGTCGTGGTCACGATCGAGCGCGGATGCGCGCCCAGCCGCAGGCCGAAGCTGGCTTGCGCGTAGGTCTCGTCCAGCTTGGGCCAGGCCGCCAGCTCCTCCAGCCAGTCCACATGGCTTTGGGCGGCCAGGATGCCCTCGCAGAAAACCTCGTGGCGGCCCTCGACGGTGACGTCAAACAGCTCGGCGCTGGCGATAGGCGTACACCGCCGTACACGATCGCGAACAAGTCGCGGCGCCAGATCGGGTACGGAACCCGGCGCCACAAACCACGCACTCAGCCTCGACGTATCGCCGGCCGGTGCCGGTCCGGCGGTAGTGCCGGTCAGCGCAGGCAGGGGAGCAGAAGCGGGGCCGCGCTGAACCTCGCGAGCGGTAGGCGCTGCCGCACTCCTCGCAGGTCGCCTCCACGCCCTCGTAGGTGGCCCAGCGAGCCCGCGAGGCGGCGATGGCGGCATCGGGACGGCGGGCGTGTAGGCGGCGGTGCTCTCCGACCGGCAGGCACTCCAGATTCGCCAGGCGGTTGTCCCCGCGATCGAAGTTGCGGTGATGGATCTCGTGTCCCGAGGGGATCGGACCGTGGGCTGTCGTCCAGACCGCTTGATGAAGCAGGCCCCGGCGCGAGTTCGAGTAGTAGCCGGACGCCCGTCGGTACCATCGCACGCCATTCCATTCGATCCGCTCCACGCCCACAGCACGTCCTCCGTCGTGAGCTGGTCGAGCGCCACGAAGCCGCGCTCGGTCCAGACCTTGTGCTCCGCAGTCGCGCGGAGCCGGCGCCCTCCCGTCGTTTCCAGCTCCCACACCGTGCCCTGTCCGGTTCGCCCGCTCCAGACCACCGGCCGCAGGCCGTCGCGCGTCCAGACCCGTTCGCCCGCCTCCAGCTCCTCGATGGGCCGCCAGCCCTGCTCGCCGCGCACGCGCTGGCCGCGAGCGAAGCAGTTGCCGCCGGCCCGCAGCCGCTCCACGTCCTCGGGCGTGAAGGCCCCGTACAGGCGGGCCCGCGAGCCGTTGGGCCAGAACACCGACGCCTCGTTGATCTTCCACTGGACCTTGGGGTTGATCGCCTTCAGGCCCGAGGCGCCGAGCACGCACTCCCTGGCGTCGCGGACGGTGGGCGCGATGATGCGGGCCTGCCAGCCCCGGTGCCGGCTCATGAGCTGGTCGATCCAGTACGAGGCCGCCAGCGTCTTGCCGGTGCCCCGGCCGGCCAGCATCAGCCAGACGTCCCAGCTCGGGTCATCCCAGGAGGGCATGAGCTGGTGGGCCTCCGGCTTGAACCCCGGGCGGGGCACAGGAGCGTCCCGCAGACGCTCTACGGCGGCATGGAGGCCCAGCGCCCGCAGATCCCCGCCGCCGGCCGCCACGAGGCTCTCAGGCGGTCGAGGAGCGCACGACGAGGAGTGCGTCTACGACAACGCGAGGGAAGTCATCGAGCGTGGGGTCGGGCTGGAACAGCCAGAGCGTGACCTGGGCCTGGAGCGCGACCAGGGTGTCGCCCATCGGCGTCTGCTCGACGGCCTGGATCGCGTTGGCCACCGCCTCGGCGAGCTGGGAGGCCAGCAGCCGGGTCCGGCCGTAGCACTGGAAGGTGACCAGGGGCTGGTCCAGCGGCGTGTTGCCCAGCAGCGGCGCACCGCCGATCCGCCGGATCGTCAGCCACTGCGCCGGCCGCTCGGCCACGTCCGGCGCCGAGAAGTAGACGTAGCGGCCGGCCGCGGTCAGGTCGGCGATGCTGGGGACCGTCTTGCACCACGCCTTGATCGGGCCCTCGACCTCGGGGTAGAGCGTGGTGGTCACCCGGCCCTCCTGCCGACGGCGCCGGTCCGGCTGAAGGTCCGGCCGGCATTGGCGACGGTGGTCAGCGCGCCGCGCAGAAAGCCGCCCACGCGAGGATGGAGTTCGATGCGGGCCGCGTACACGAGATCGGAGCCGACCAGCCAGATGATCCCGCCCGCCTCCGACTCGCGGACCACCTTCAGGGAGTCGTGGAGCCGGCCCGAGTAGCGCAGACCCAGCGGCGCGGGGTCCATGCGGCCCACGTAGCGCGAGGTCGGGTCCTCTCGGGGGCAGTGCTCTTGGGCGTAGCGCAGGACGCCGCCCGCGATCGTGTCCATGCCCACCGCCAGCGGACCGTCCTCGCTCGTGAACAGCGCGGTGGCGGCGGCGCCCAGGACCTCGACTCGCGTGGAGACGACGGTGAAGCCGGCCATCAGCTCGTCAGCGGCTCCAGCGCCTCGACCGGCGCCACCGTCTCTACGCAGACGCCGGCCATGTGCGCCAGGGTTCCGAAGCCAGGCCGGGGCTGGACCCATTCCACGTTCCAGACCGTGCCGGTCACGTCGTCGCGTACGAGATCGAAGGCCAGCACATCGCAGGGATCGCAGACGAAGCGGCTGCGGGAGATGGCCTCCTCGAACGGCTGCGAGGTGGGCCGCTCGTACAGCTCGAAGTTCGCCCGCACCCCGCTCACCACCACTGCGTACACGGGCTCGGCGTCGGGGTAGCCGTCGTCGGGCGGCGGCCGGCGCAGCACGGTCAGGGTGGTGGTCGAGATCGGGATCATCCGGGATCAGCCTTGCAGCTCAGAGCTTACCCAGCAGGTGGGGAAAGCCCCTGGATAGTGGGGAAAACCCTCCCTCACGCCGGAGCCGGGCGGCGACGCGTTAGCGATCGGCCCGCGCGACGCCTACAGCCGCCGCCGAGCCTGCACGATCCACCATCCCGCGAGTCCGGCCAGCACGAGCCCGCACGCCAGCTCGACCCACGTCGCGGCCATCCGCCGAAGCCTACCCGAGCGGCCCGATTTGTACCCTCCGAAGGGGTGTGACCCGGCCGGCCGTCGGGCCGACCGGGTCGGGTAGCCAAGTGGCGTTGGCGTCAGTGGGAGTCGATGCCGAAGCCGGGGCCGTTGATCGCGATCCCTGAGTGCGGCCAGAGCAGCAGAGCGTGGCGCCGGGCGCTGTGGACGCTCAGCGTCCGCCAGCCAGAGGGATGCATGAGCGCCCGGTTGGCCGGGCACGCCTGCCGCCAATAGCGCTTGATGTACGTGCGCAGCAGCCAGGTCGATCCGCCGGTCTCGTGGTACTCGATCACGGCATCGCCCGAGCGGGCCTGCTGCACGCCCGTGGTCGGGACCTGGAGAGCCGCCAGCAGGCGACCCTCCAGCACCATCGCCGCCGCCGCCCAGCGGTCCAGCGTCACCGTCCCGTCGTCGTCGTCGGTGCAGGTCCACTGCTCCATGACGGCGGTGAGCTGGCTGTCGTCGTACTCGGTTGCGCCGTTGGTCTGAGCGCGGACCCACGCCAGATCATCCGAGCTGGGGGTGGGCGGCGGGCTGCTCACGAGCGGCCCTGGTTCCAGGCCGCCGAGGCGGCGGCGCGGGCTTCCACGTGGAAGGGGTTGCGCTCCCACCAGCCGGCCATGTCGGACTCCCACCAGAGCGCGAAGACGTCGTCCTCGGCTCCGGTGTCCTGCGCGCCGGGCTGGAAGGTATTGGGGCCGTAGCCGCGTCCGAGATCGTCGCCATGGGACAGGGTGGCGCTGACCGGGACGTAGGGCACCAGGCCCGCGTTGTAATGCGCGAGCACGCGGCCCGCGGAGAGCTGCGTGTTGTAGAGCGAGACCTGCGAGATCCGGCCGGCGAACAGCACGTCGCTGCCCGCGTTGGGGTTTCCGCCGATCGAGAGGTCGGTCTGCGCGTGGTAGGTCCCGGCCGCCACGGTGGCCGCCTGGGCGCCGTCGATGTACACGATGTACTGCCCGCCCGTCTTGCGCGTGATCACGAGCTGGTGGACGCCCTTGGCCGGGATGGTCGCGAGCGCGTCGTGCCGGGTGCTCTCGCAGAACCCGGTGTAGGACTTGCCGTCTCCGTTCAGGCGGTCGATCTCGTCGCCGACCGTGGAGAAGTGCTGCACGCTCCACTGCACGGTGCTGCTGACCGCCTCGTACCACAGCTCGATGCTCTGGCCGTTCGTGTCATTGATCAGCGAGCCGACGCCGGCCACTCTCGCGAGGTAGACGTGGCGCGCGAAGAACAGGAGGCTGCTGCCTGGCCCCGCGTTGGGGACCAGGCTGCCGTTGGACCACTGCGGCGCGGTGCCGCCCGGGTTGGAGCCGTCGCCCGCGTCGATGGTGCCGTCGTGCCCGTTGCCGCTGGAATCGGCGAAGGTGGCTCCAGTCCCGTCGTCCAGCTTCCAGTAGCCGACCGGGCTATCCGCCAGCACCGTGTCCGCGTAGGTGGTCATGGGCTCAGAGAGCGGTGACCGACGCCGCCAGGGTCACGTTGCCCAGGGGGCTGAGGACGATCACGTCGTAGGTGCCGGCCGCCTTGACCGGCGCGATGCACCGGATCAGGCCATCGTTCACCACCACGACGCCGGTGCAGGCCGTGCCGCCGATCGTCACGCCCGTGGCCCCGGTGAAGTTCGAGCCGCGGATCTCGATGACGCTGCCGCCCTCGATCTCGATGAGAGCGGGCCGCACCGAGTTGACGACCACGATGCCCATGCACTGCGCCACCGCGTCCATGGCGAGCTGCACGGCCTGGGCGCCCACCGGCGAGCGCTGCCAGAACAGCTCCTGGGCCGAGCCGACAAAGAACGTGTTGAAGGTCTCCGTCGCCATCTCCTACCTCAGCTCTTGAGTGCCGCGAACGGGTAGGGGTGCGCCATGTTCGCCGACCTGCGCTTGACCGGGTTGCCCACGGTCACGCCCAGCCTCATGGTCATGCGCAGCGCGCGGCTGTCCTGCTGCATGAGGTTGAACAGCACCTTGCCGTTGTCGTCGGTGATGACGCCCTCGCGGAAGACTTCCCAGGTCACGTCCCGGCGGATGCCCACGATGATGTTGGACATGTCGCCGCCGATCGTGTGCCAGGTGTCATTCCAGGCTCCGTTGTTGAGGTAGCGGAAGGGCCGCCCGAGCAGGCCCGCCACGCCGCCCACCGTGGGCGCCGGCACGAACAGCGGCCGGCCCAGTGTGTCCACCACGCCCAGCAGGTCGTACTCGTACAGCGTGTCCGCCATCCAGCTCGTGAAGGGGTGACCGTCCTCGGCCACCTTGCGCATGGTGGCCACGAGGTCCGCCCACACCGAGGCGGTGGCCGTGACCGTGTTGCCGACCGCATCGCAGACCTGGGCCAGGCCCTGCGCGGGGTCGGTGCCTCCGAGATCCCAGGACAGTGGCTTGCCGACGCCGAACAGGACCGCGGCGTCGATCTTGGCGCCCAGCGCCTCGATGATGAGCGGCTGCACGGCGGCCAGGATGTCGGTGTCGATGTCCTCCACGACCGCGTCCGGGATGGGGACGATGACCGCCAGCTCCTCGACGTTCAGGAACTTGTTCTGCCAGGCCGCCCGGGTGGTCTCCTTGAGGCCCGTGTCGCCGTTGACGAAGTACGCCTCGGGCAGCACGGAGAGGACCGGCATCCGGGTCTGCGCCCGAGCCATCGTCACCCGGCGGGGACCAGCTCCGAGCAGCAGCGAAGCCTCGGGCAGGCCCTGGAGGATGGCGTTGGTGATGACCTGCTCGACAGGCTGCGGGGTGTCACCACGCACGACCTGTGAGGTGTAGTTGGCCACGAAACTCCTCCGAGTTTTGAGGGTTCAGTGGCGCCTCAGCGGCCTCATCCGGCGGGCCGTATCCGCTGCGCCCGCCGGGGTCGGGTCTCCGGCCTCAGCCTGGAGGAGCCGACGGCAGGAGATCCTACGCGGCTATGGCCACGACGGGTACCTGGGGATTGTGGCCGAGCAGCGCGGCGATACCGATCAGTACCAGGGTCAGGTCGGTGATCCCGCCCACACCGTGGACCAGCGCGCTGTTGAACACCCAAGCGTCCAGCAGGCCGATCACGATCGCCGACATGCAGCCGGTAAAGGTCGTGATGGTGCCCGCCGTCAGTGACCCCAACAGGCGGACCCAGGGCCGGATCGGAACTATGACCGCCGGTATCTCGCTGCCCACAGCCTGAGCGTAACCGGCTGCGATGCGTGCCTCCGAGAGTGATCCTGGGGCAGCCTGACGGATTGCGGTTCTCCTGGTCAGGTGTGCGTTCCAGGCTGGCCCTACTGCGCGGGTGGCCCGCGCGGCTGTGGGTGCCGGCCCCGGAGTCGGCAGGAGACGCATGGCTGTTCCGGTTCCGAACCGCAACGCAGCCCAGGTCGAGATCGGCCCTGGCCTGCTCTACATCGCCAAGCTCGGCACCGCGGAGCCGTCGGGCCTGACGGACACGGATTGGGGCGCCTCGTGGGTGGAGCTGGGCTACACCGACAAGGGCTCGCAGTTCAAGATCGCGCCCACCGTCGATGACGTGAACGTGGCCGAGGAGCGCGAGCCTGTGCAGCAGGTCGTGAGCACGGTCAAGTCCACGCTCACGATGGAGCTGGCGCAGATCACCGCGTTCAACTTCGGGGTGGCCATGGGCGGCGGCACCATCGTTACCGCCTCCGGCCTGACCACCTTCGAGCCGCCCGAGGCGGGCACCGAGCAGGAGGTCATGCTGGGCTGGCGCAGCGTCAAGCTGGACGAGGCCATGCTCTGGCGGCGCTGCAAGTCGGATGGCGCCCTCGACCTCTCGCGGACCAGCGGCAACACGAAGGCGCTGATCCCCGCCAACTTCTCCATCCTGGTCCCGGCCACGCCGGGCGTGGCGAGCTGGAAGTGGTTTGGCGTTGATCCGGCCAAGACGGGCCCGGCGCTGACTGAGATTTACGCGTGAGCGGCGAGCTGACCGCGTTCGACGCGGCAGCCCGCGAGGTCCAGGGAGAGCCGCTGACGTTCTCCCTGGGCGGGCGGGAGTGGCGCACGCGCAAGCGGATGCCCTTCGCCCTGCTCGCGACGCTGGCCAAGGAGGCCACCCGGGGCGGCATCGAGTTCTTCGACGCCTTCTCGGACCTCGTGATCAACGCCGTGGCCCAGGACCAGCGCGAGGAGTTCCGGGCCATGCTCTACGCCCTCCCCGAGGACGACGAGGGCGAGGCGGTGATCGAGTTCGCGGACCTGGCCGCAGTCGCGAGGGAGTTGGTCACCCGGCTCACCGGCAGCCCTTTCGATGCGCCCTCCGGCTCGCCGGAGTTGCCGTTGAGGAATGGCACCTTGTCGAGGGGACCTGCCGGCTCCGCGGCTACCGTCTCGCATCCGCCCCGGCGCGTGAAGCTCTAAGCGTTCTGTGGGCGCTCCTCATGGAGAACCAGGACGCGGACGGCCGGCGCCGGCTGGAGGAGCTGCTGCTGGAGGAGCCGCGAGCTGAGTCGCGGCTAGCTCAGATGGCCCGTATGGGCGCTGAGATCGCCCTGGTGGGGTGAGCTGACGCATGGCCGGCGAAGGCATCATCGGCGAAGCGTTCGTCAAGATCGCGCCCGACACGAGCGGCTTTCAGGAGCTGCTCGTCCAGGGCGTGCGGCGTGCCCTGGGGGCTCTGAGTCGCGAGGCTCAGGCCGAGCTGCCGATCCAGCCCAGGGTTCCGCAGGCGCTGATCACCGACGCGGTCAACAACGCCCTCGGCAACGTGCGCTGGGACGAGGCGGCCAAGCGCTTTCGCACCGCCATCGGGAACCAGTTCACGTCAATTGACCGCGAGCTGGCCAAGAGCCTGGAAACCTCGCTGCGGCAGTTCAGGCCGCAGGCGTCGGTGGCGCTGCCTGGCGTGCCCAACTTCTCCTCCATCGCGCTGGCCGGCGCGGAGGCTTTTCGGGGCGCTTTCGGCGGGGTCGCGAGCAAGTTCGGCAGCCAGATGGACGAGGCGGGCGTGGCCGCCGCGACCGAGATCGGCGACAAGGCCAAGCTCTCTCTGAAGGGGGCGGCCGAGTCCTTCGGTGCCGCGTTGCGTTCGGCGAGCAGCAGCCTGGACTCGGTCGCCGCCGGCATCTCGCGCGGCATCCGAGGCGGGGCCGGCGCCATCACCGGGGCGCTCTCCGGCGTCATGCAGAGCGCCGGCCTGGCGGCCGGGCTGGTGGGCGGCCTGGTGATCACCGACGTCATGCGCAAGGTGCTGGCGGGCTTCAGCGCCGGTTCGGCCCTGGAGGGGTCGCGAGCCACCCTGACCGCCCTCACCGGCAGCGTGGACGTCGCCAACCTCTCGATCCAGACCCTCCAGCGGACCAGCGCCGCGACCGGCCAGGCCATGCAGCCGCTGCTCGACGCGGCCAAGCAGCTCACCGCGGTCGGCATCGGGACCGGTCAGGCCGTCCAGGCCCTCTCGGCGGTCGCGCAGTACATCACCGTGTTCACGCACGGCACCAGCTCGTCGGTGACTCAGATCCAGCGGGCGACGCTGGCCCTCCAGGAGATGGGCACGCAGGGCTACGTCCAGGCCAAGTTCCTGCGCCAGCTCGTTAACGACGGGGTGCCGGCCTACAAGATCCTGGTCACGGCGGCCAAGAACGCCGGCATCTCGCTCACCGGCCAGGACGCCGCGTTCCTGGACGTGAGCAAGGCCCAGGACCGCGTTACCAAGGCCACGCTCGCGCTCCAGACCGCCTCGCAGAACCAGGCCACCGCCCTGGCCAAGAGCGGCGCCGCCAGCGCGCAGTACGCGAACGCGACGCGCGCGGTGGAGTCGGCCCAGCTCAGCCTGTCGGAGGCCGGCGTGGCCCTCTCGGCGGCCATGGACAAGGCCGACAACAGCCACGGCAACCTGATGGCCGCGCTGCGGGCCGGGAAGATCACGACCCAGGAGTTCCTGGACGCCCTCTCCGCGCCCGAGAACTTGCAGCCGGTCACCACCGCCCTGGGTGCCCTGACCGACAACCTCGTGCTCAGCCTGAACAAGCTGAAGGCGTCGATCGCCATCGGCGCGGCCCAGCTTTTCGAGCCGATCCAAAAGCCCCTGGCGAACGCGGTCTCCGGCCTGGTGAAGCCGATCCAGGATCTCGTCGGGGCGGGGCTGGGCGAGAACACGCCGCTGGGCAAGCTGGGCCAGCAGATCGCGGCCGTGATCCCGGTCGATTCGATCCAGCGCATGGCCGACGCCATCGGGCGGGCAGTGACTGCGCTCAGCAAGGCGGCGGACAGCGGCGCGGTCTCCAAGTTCATGGACAAGCTGAAGGAGTTGGAGCCGGTGATCGGCGCCGTGGTCGGCGTCTTCGCGGCCCTGGCCCTGAGCTTTGGCGCCGGCCTGCCGCTGATCGGTGGCCTGTTCATCCCGCTGAACCCGCTTCTGGGCCTGTTCGCCGGCCTCGCGATCACCATCCCGGGGGTCCGCAAGGACTTCGAGGAGCTGGCCGTGGGGGTGGCCGATGGCGTCCGCCGGCTGGGTAACGCGCTCTCCCCGCTGCTGGAGCCCATCGAGAACTGGCTGACCAGGATCGCCGATGCCGCCAAGCCGGTGGCGCGTGCCCTGGGCGTCGATCTCGTGGGTGGCGTGGAGGCGGCTCGGCCTTTCCTGCGCTCTCTCATCGACCTCCTGGGCCGAGCGGCGCTGATCGTCGAGAAGACGCTCCTGGTCGCCTTCCAGCAGCTAGAGCGCTCGGGGCTGGGCGACACCCTGAATTCCCTGATCGGCTTGACCACCAGGCTGGGTGACGCCTTCAACCGGCTGGCGCCGATCCTGGGCACGCTGGTCACGCAGACGCTCATCGACTTCGTGCGCGATCTCACCGGCCTGGCAGAGGGGGCCGGTCGGTTGGTGGACGAGTTCTCGCGGACGCTCCAGCCGAGCAAGCAGCTCAACGACAACCTCGGCGCTCTGGCCAAGGGCTTGGCCGGAGGCGCGCTGGCGCTGCTCGGCTGGCAAGTCCTGGGCCCCGTGGTGGACTCGCTGTGGGGCATGGGAAAGGCCATCGCGGCTGTCCTCGGGGCCGTTGGCCTGGCGACGGGCGGTGAGGCGCTGGCTGTGGCGTTGGCCGTGATGCTGGGCTTGGGAGTGGCGGCGGCCGTCCTGGTCACTCACTGGCAGGACGTGGTGAGCTTGGCCGGCCAGGTTGCCAGCGCGATCTCCGATGTCTGGAAGTTCTTGAACGCTGACCTTGTCACCTCGCAATTCCTGCCCGCCTGGAATGACCTTGTGGCGGGCTTTGAGGCGTTGTGGAAGGCTTTGGGGCCGCTCCAGCCGGCGGTCAAGCTGCTGGGCGAACTCCTGGCCGCCATCGTGATCCTGGCCGTCCTGTCGAGCCTGGGCGCGCTGATCGGGCTCATGTACGGTTTGGCGGCAGCGGCGACGGCTGCGGCTTGGTTCGTCAAGCTGCTGGTGGGCGGGGTCAACACGGAGCTGATCCCGGCGATCAAGATCCTGGTCGGGGACTTCGGCCAGATTTACCACGCGATCGTGGACCCCTTTCAGTGGGCCTGGAACATCCTGTTCGGCAGTTCCATCGTGCCCGACATCGTCCACGGCTTTGAGCGCTGGTTCGGCAGCTTGCCAGGCAAGGTCAAGGACTGGTTCAACGCGGTCAGTGACAACGTCATCGCGGAGCTGCGGACCCTCGCGATCAACGTGGTCCCCGAGTCGATCAAGATCGGCCAGAACATCGGCGCGGGCATCCTGTCCGGGATTCGTCAGGGCCTTGGTCCGGCCGGCCTGGGGGCGCTCGGGCTGGCCGGCGGTGGCGTGGCCGGCGCGGCGGCCGGTGCGGCCGTCGGCTCAGGGCTGAACCTTGACCTGGGGCACGACATCGCCCTCGGCAAGCAGGCGTTGTCCTCTGCCGGCCGCGGTGCGGTCCACGTGACCATCAACGTCCTCGGGACCAACGCCTCGCCGGACGACATCGCCAGCGCGCTGAGCTGGCGGCTTTCGCGGATGGGGGTGACGGCGTGAGCTTCTCGGACTACCTCGTCGCGGGCGGCATCGCCGGCCAGTGGGTGCGGTTGGTCCGCAACTCCGACGCGAGCGAGTACATCAGCCTGGGGCCGACCGACGGCAACGGCTTGTGGGCGTTGGTGGATACGCCGCTGGCCGGCACCTACACCGTCTACGTGGGGCCGACCGCCGTCGGACCCTGGACTTCGACCGGCAATACGGGCTACACGCCCACAGGAGCCACCGGGGCGCCTGGGGCAACCGGGCCGGCTGGCCCGACCGGGGCAACGGGTCCTGCGGGCCCTACGGGCCCTCCTGTGGCCCTGGAGACCGATCCCTCGAAGATCCTCCCGCTGGCCGCCTCGGCCAACGCTGGTGCCGACGGCCTGGCCGCCGACGCCAGCCACGTCCATGCCTACACCGGCCTCGCGCTGAGCGGCCATACGCACGCCGGCCTGGTGGCCCTCACGGTGGGCGTCGGAGCGCCGGCCGACGCGGACGGGGCGGACGGCTCGTACTACCTCCGGAGCGATGCCGGCAGCGGCGGGCCCTCGATCTTCCACAAGATCGCCGGCCATTGGGTGACGGTGGTCTAGCCGTGCCCATCGTCTTCCCTGCCGGCGTCACTCCGCTGGGCTCGGTCCGGCCCTACCCGCTCGGCAACGGCAGCTACAACGGCATCGGCTGGGGACCCGGCCAGCAGATCCAGATCGTCTCCCACACCGGCATCGAGGAGACGCCGGCCATGCGTACCGACCAGCAGGATCGCGGTCAGGCACACGGTGCCTGGGCCGGCCCCGACTGGTTCAGCCCGCGCACGGTCCAGATCACGTTCGTGGTGCTGGGCCGGGACAACACGGACCTGCGCACCCTGCTCGCGAGCGTCGAGCGGGCCTGGCTGCCCGATTCGACCGATCGGCCGATGGCCCTGTACGACGGCCATCGGTTTCTCACCGCGCGCGTCCGGCAGCGGGCTTTCGAGCATTTCTTGGGCGGGCGCGAGAGGACGAGCAAGGGCATCGTCCAGTGGTTCGCGCGAGACCCGTTCTACTACTCGCCGACCAGCATCGCGTCGATCGGCGCCGGGGCCGCTACGCACCTCGCGAATGACGGCACGCTGCCCTCCCCCGTGCGCATTCAGATGGTCGGCCCGCTGACCGACCCCACGCTGACGAACGCGGCGCTGGGCGCCTCGCTGTTCGTGAACGGCGAGCTGGCGCCCGGCGATGTCCTGCTGCTCGATTCCGATGCCCGCACGGTGACGCTGAACGGCAGTCCGTCCGACATCTCGCTGGACCCCAGCTCGCGCTGGTGGGACCTGCTGCCCGGCGACAACCCGATCACCTACAGCAGCCTCAGCGCGGGCAGCGGCGAGCGGGCGGCCATCTCGTACGCGAGCGCCTGGCCCTGATGGCGAGCTGGAGGTACCTGTTCTTCACGCTGCTGGGCAACCGCTTTGTGGGCGAGCTGCCGCTGACCAACGTGGACCTGGAGCGCAAGATGGCGGCGGCCGGGCCGGGGAACTTCACCGCCGATCTCGTGCTGACCGACGAGCGGGTGCAGCGCACGAACTGGCGCGAGGCGGCCTACCCGCGCTACTGCGTCTGCTGCTCAGAGCTGGACGGCGAGCTGTTCAGCGCGCACATCGTGTGGGACACGACGTACGAGGTCGCGAGCGGCATCCTGCATCTGGCCGGCGCCGAGCTGTGGTCGTACTTCCACCACCGGATCATCACCTACGACCGCCAGTACGGGGGCTGGGATCAGATCGACATCGTGCGCGACCTGCTCCGCCAGGAGTTCCGCGAGCCGAACGGGGACATCGGCGTGGCGGTGGACCCGGTCGGCACCCGGCCGCTCTCGGGCATCACCCGGCCGCTGGTCACCTACGCGGCCATAGAGGGGAAGGATCTGGCGGCGGCCGTCGAGGAGCAGGCCAGCCCCATCGACGGCTTCGACTTCGACGTCCAGGTCAGCTACAACGCGGATCACGTCCCTCAGCGTCGATTCGTGACCGGGTTTCCCCGCCTGGGCACCGACTCCACCTCCCTGGCCTTCCGGATGCCGGGCAACATCACCGCGGATCTACGCTGGCCCCAGGTCGGCTCGGCGTCCGTCTCGCGGGCCATCGCCATCGGCGCCTCCGGCCTGCGCCAGGATTGGGCCGACCCCGAGCAGTTGGAGATCGGCTGCGCGCTCCTGGAGGCGGTCACCAGCCACAGCAGCGTGACCGACGGCAACGTGCTGCTGGCGCTGGCCAAGTCGGACCTCGCCCGCCAGCGCTGGCCGGCCGAGCCGGTCAAGACGCCCGCGATCACGCGGCCCAGCCTGCCCCGGAGCTGGGGCCGCTCGACCCGGCCGGCCTCCACGCCGGTCATCCCGGTCCGGCTCGATCAGGTGAACCTCGGGCTGCTGGCCGCGAGTGTGGGGTCCACGGTGCAGGTCAACATCGAGGAGCCGGGCTACTTCGCTGGGCCCTGGGACTCGCCCGATGGTCTCGACCATCGCGTAGCCGATCTCTATCGGCTGGTCGGCGTTCACGTTGTGCCAGCCTCTCAGAAGGTGGAGCTTGAATTGAACTCACTCGACGGCGTGGACGCGCGAGTGGCGGCGGTGAGCTGATGCCACAGCCGGACATCCTCGTGCTGCTCAAGCGCATTCAGGACGAGCTGCGGTCGCTGGCAGCGCGAGTCTCCATCCTGGAGCAGCGCGCCAACGGGAACGGAGGACGGCTGCGGTGACGCTGACCGATCCCGATCCTCCCGATCTAACTGCGGCGTTTGAGGCGCTCGCCGATCAGTTCCGGCTGCTGTCCACCCGGATCGGCGCTGTCGAGGGGACTGTGGCTGGCGCGGTGGGCGCGGGCTCGGGCCTGGTGGGTACGCCGGGGCCCGCGGGCCCTCCTGGCCCTCCTGGCGCCGACGGCTCGGCCGGCGCCGGGACGGCCAGCATCGTCTCCTCCCACTCGACGCTGCCCAGCAGCCCGGCCACGGGCCAGCTCGCGTACGCGAGCGACACCGGTCATCTGTGGGTCTACGACGGCGGTGCCTGGCACGACACGGATTCGGGCGTGGGCGGCACGCCGGGCGGTGCCAGCTCCTACGCGGCGCTGGTCCTGCGCGATGGCCCGGTAGGCTACTGGCCGCTCAACGATCCGCTCGGGTCCTCGTCCTTCGCTGACCTCTCGGGCAACAATCTGATCGGCCGCATCGACAGCGGTATCCCGGTCGGTGGCTCGATGCTCACGCCGCCGTCGCCCGGCGCAGTGCTGGGCGCCCCGTCGGTGCTGCCCGCGCTGCCCGACGAGACCTCGATGGCTTTCGACGGGCGGATGGACGTGGGTGCTCACGTGCCCGGTCTGACCGCCCTCATCACCGACCACATCGGTCAGAGCCTGGAGTGGTGGGTCTACATCGACCCCTACCTGTGGGTGCCGGCGAGGCCGTCAGACGTTCCGCCGTACCCGGGCGCGACCCGCGAGGGGTCGGGCATCGCGTACTGCTATGTCGCCTTCGCGGGCTCTGGCAACGCGACCAATAACATGGACGGGGATTTCTCGGGACACTTTGAGACGGGTGACCGCTCGGGTTCCTTCCCCGATCAGTTCATCGGGCTGCCGATGTCCGGCTCTCATCACTTCTGTGTGACGCGGCGGACTGGCGGGAAGTACCGGCTGTACGTGGACGGCGAGCCCATGCAGACCAACTACACCTCGCTGACGCACGTGGACCCCGACGGCCGTAACGCGGTCACGTTCGCCACCTCGTCCATCCTCTACTTGGGTAAGCAGCGGGCAACCACGCCGGCCACCTTCGTGGGGCGTCTGGCTCACGTCGCCATCTACAGCAAGGAGCTGAGCCCGGATCAGGTTCTGGCCCACTACAACGCGGGCCACCCCTAGACCCCTCCTTTTCCCTCCCGACGAGAGGCCCGGAGCGCGTGCTCCGGGCCTCCTTTTCTGGGGGGGAGTGGCTCAGTGGGTACGGAAGACGGCTATGGCAATGGCCGTAGCAGTCGCGATCAAGAGCGCTACCAAGGTCACGAGCTGGCTGGCGGCCCACTGTGTGCCCATCCGTCCCTCGCTGCGCTGAATCTCACGGCCGCCGCTCTGATACTGGCGTTGCTCCACGTCCGAGAGCCGCTTGTCCAGGGACTCCCGAAGTGTGGCGATGGCGGCCGTCGTCTGCGCGGCGGTGGCCGCCACGGCCGCGCGCAGGGCCTCGGCGCTGGAAGTGACCTGGGCGGCCAGTGTGGCGGCCTGGGCGGCCTGCTTCTCGCTGGCCAGGGCCACGTTCTGCGTGGCCGCCGCGAGCAGAGCATCAATGCGCCGGCTCTCGGCCAGGGCCTGGGCGTCGATACGGTTCGACTCGGCCAGGCGCAGCCGCTCGTTGGAGGCGTCGAAACGCTCGTTGAAGTACCGCTCCAGCCGGCGCAGGTCGTCCACCCGTTGCGCTTCGGCCAGGCGGAGATCGTCGGTCCGCTGATCCTGGGCTGCCCGCAGGTCGTCCTGCCGGCGGATGGCCGCTTCGACCAGCGAGAGGACGTTGGCGGTCGGGTCCTGGAACCACGGCCGCCAGCTTGGCTCGTTCTCCTTCGGCCCCGACCCCAGCCCCGACCCCAGCCCCGGCTCCTGGCTCACAGGGGACTGCCGTCGTCCCAGCGGTTGCCCGACCAGGCCACCAGGCCCTCGTAGTTCCGGGGTCCGTACACGAACCCTCTGCCGAACACGTTGCTCGTGAACTGAACGCCGGTGGGCGGCGTCTTGTGGTCCCAATACCCGACCACCGAGTAGACCGTGTAGTTGCCGCCCTCCAGCCAGTTGTGATCCACGATCACGTCCTGGACCGGTCCCTGGTCAGTCTTGATGAACACGACCGCGGTCTGGCTGTGCAGGTTCTCCATGCGGTTGTGCCGGATCACCGAGTGAGTGGGCGTCTCCGATCCGAAGATGCCGACCGGCTCAGTGTGCGAGCTGCCGCCGATGTAGGGGTCGTGAATCCAACAGTCGAAGACCATGACGCTGTCGCCGATCTGGACTGACTTCATGGCCCCGTGGATGTTGCAGCCCTGAATGACGTAGTTGGCGTAGCCGATCCCGGTGCCGGCCTCGCACATGTTCATGTCGATCTCGCAACGCGTGACCTGAGTACCGACCTTGCCGTCCATCACCCGGATGCCGATCGGCGAGACCGCGCCGCTGGGCGCCTTGATCCGACAGCGCGTGACCATGACGTGGTTGTGGCGGATCAGGATGCCGCCGCCCTGCACGTCCACGGCGTCGATGATCTGATAGTCCTGGGTGGTCGCGAGATCGCCCTTGTGGGGCGTCAGCACGGTCCCCGCCGGCACCCCGGTCGTCGTCGCGGACGGCCAGAGGGTGGCGTCGGGTGCTGTGTAGATGGCAGCCATGGGTCTCACCAGTACGACGCCGGAGGCAGCGGCCCCCGGCGTCTCCGAACATGAGGGGAGGAAATCAGGAGGGGCCGTAGCCGCTGGCCGGGAACAGCGGCGTCGGCTGGACCCGAGGCGGCGGCGGGGTGGCGACCGGCGTCGGCGCCGGAGTCGCAATGGGAGGGGTCGGAGTCGGCTCTGTCGTCGGCGTCGGCCGCGGGCTGTGGGACGGACTCGGGTAGGGCCGGTGGCTGGGCGTCGGCGTCGGCTTGCACCACTGCGCGTCCGTCTGGCAGGGCTGGTCCTTGGCCTCCACGGCCGCTCCGATCACGAACAGCGAGGCCACCAGGACCCCGGCCGCCACGACTCCGTACGTGAACCGGTGCGTCAACTTGCGCTCGGCTGCGGAGGCTGGTCCTCCGGGTAGGGCGTCGGATAGAACTCAGACTCGAAGTCGCCGCCGACCTCGACGCTGTGGCGGTCGCCGTCGTACACGAGGTAGTCGCCCGCCGAGGCGTGGACCACCTCGCCGTCGTCCAGCGTATGGTCGCGTCCTCGGGCAGCCGGTAGGCGTCGATGGTCTCGGGCCGCAGCCGGTAGACCGTGTAGGTCGGCTCGGGACCGGCGCCCTGGCCGTCGGGCGAGAAGTTCATGACGATGCCGGTCACGAGCCCGGCGGCGGCGTGGGGGCGGGCGGGGCGGGCGGCGTCAGGGCCGCCTGCGCCTCGGCGGCGTCGGCCTGGATCTGGCCGTGGACGTTCTGGAGCTTGTTGATGGCGTCCGCCAGCGCGGCCTGGTCGGCCGGCGTGAATCCGCCCTGCTGGGCGGCCTCGAAGGCAGCCGCCAGCGCGTCCAGCGATACCTTGAACGGCCCCAGGTCGTCGGCGACCTGGCCCACGACGTCAGTGAGCAGCGTCATGTCTGCCATCAGTTCGGTCTCCACAGCCACTCCGCGCTGGTGCGCGGAGGTATTGCGATCGAGCGCGTCCGCCAGCCGGTAGAGCGCGGTGACCAGCGAGTTGATCATCGGCCGCCGACGAGCTTGTCGCGCAGCCAGTCCGAGGGGGTCTGGCCGGTGGCCGGCCCGGTCGAGCGGTGACCGGGGTCCGTGCGCGGGCGCTGGTGCTGCTGAGCCGGCGGCGCCAGCGTCCGCATCAGCTCCTCGGCGTCCGCCTCCAGTTCCTCGCGCGTGGCGCCCTGAAGGCGGCCGGCGATGTTGGCGGGCAGGCCCTTGGCCGCCGCCACCTCGACGCGCAGCGCCCGCAGCTCGGCAGCCTCCGCGCGGGCAGCCGCTTGGGCCGCCGCGCTTGTCGCCCGCTCCAGCTCGGAGCGGCCGGCGTTGCGGAGCTGGGCCAGCTCCTCCTCGGCCTTGGCCGCTCCCTGGTAGCGCAGCCGCCAGCTCCGGGCCTCGGCGCGGAGCTGGCGGACGTCGGCGATCGTCGGCGGCCGTTCCTCCTGCTGCGGCTCAGCGGGAGCGGCGCCCTCGCCGCCCTGCTGACCAGCGTCGTCCCCGCCCGGGGAGAGTGCAGATCCGTCCACAGCCATGCAGCGGATTATGCCTCAGTGGCTGAGATGTCGATTTCCCAAGTGGCGTTCGGTTGCGGCACAGTGGTGGAGCACACGGTCCTGTTGGACTGGCCGGGAGCATGGCCCCGGCCAGTCCGTTCGGCTACTCGCCCAGGAGTCGCCGGGCTTCCAGGATGGCGCCCGGGTAGTGCTCCTCGATGGTCTCGATCAGCTTCTGCATGACCGTGGCCGGGACGCACACCTTGTCCCCGGGCTGGGCGCTGGCCAGGCGGCGCTGGCTGACGCTCGTGATGACGTCGATGGCGCGAGCGGTGATGTTGCGCTTGCCGTCGATGCGGCGTAGGCGTTCGGGTCCGTTGATGCCGCTTCGGACCCCGATCTCGTGGTGGACCGTCGTTGGCTCGCCGCTGCTGGCGGCCACGGCGTGATCGGCGCCGTCGTTATCCGCGGCGGTCTCGGTGTCGCGGCTGGGGCCTTCCCAGCCGCACGTCTTGCAGTACGCAGAGTGCATGTTCGTTCTCCTTTGGGGGCTCTCGCCCGGCTTGATCAGCGATCGTGACGTGGGTCGGCTCACCGGGCCGCCGTTCTTGTGCGCTTGGCCTCGTCTACGCTCTCGCGCAGCTTGGCCATCAGGTCGATGACCGTCGCCGTCGCGGCGACCGGCGGGGCCACCGTCTTGGCGTCCAGGCGCGCGTTCAGCGCCTCGGCGTAAGGGTCGTGGTAGCGGTTCGCGTCGAAGATCGGTTGCCGCATCCCGCGCACCAGCAGGCGCGCCATCCCCAGCTCGTCGGCGTTCACCGCCGCCTCCCCGTAGAGGTTGGGCAGCGATGCGTCCGAGCGCACCTCGGACGGCCAGTGCAGCAGCACCAGCACCAGCCGGCCGTGCTCCGCACGGACCATGCACAGGTGCCGGCGCTCGCGCATGGTGACCTGCCCGATGGCGACCGTCCGCGTCCGCCTCAGCGTCTCCGCGAGCAGGTCGTACGGGCGCCGGCCCTGCTTGTCCGGCGCGATGTAGTAGGTGCGGTCGTGGTAGACCGCTGGCACGCTGCCGGCGGGCACGAACTCCTCGACCGCTATCGCCTTGGGGCCCGTCTGCTCGCGCAGCTCGACCAGCTCGGCCGGCGTCACGGTGGCCGGGCCGCCGGCCGTCTCGATTCCCCGCACGATGTCGGTGCTGGCCAGCTCGTGGCCCTCGCCGTGGTCGCACCAGCGGCGCATCCGCAGCCGGGTGCCGTGGTGCTTGCAGAACTGATGTAGGGCCGGTGTCCCGTCCTCGGTGGCCGTGTAGAGGCGCACCGGGGCGGTGACCATGCCGAAGGCAATGGTGCCCGTCCACATGGCCCTGGTGGCCAGCGGCGGGTCCGCCCGCTCCGGCTTGCCCTCCCAGCGGACGGCCTCGGTCTCGGGCAGGCTCCGCGCGTAGGCGCTCGCCTCGCCGTCGGTCGCGAACTCGCGCTCGTGGCCGGGCTGGCCGGGCGCTGCGTGTCGGATCGTGATCATCGGGGTTACCTCCGGGTCGGTGTGTGTGTGTGGTTGCGGGCTCGCTGTCGGTTGATGAACATAGCGACGGCCTTGGTCGCGACAAGGTCCAGAGCCCGTGCTAGGGCCTCCGGGTTGGCATGGCCGAGGGATGGCAGTCCGATGCGGTCTCGGGCCTCGTCGCGGGAGATGACGCCGGCCCGGTAGAGGCTGGCGATTTCCGTTGGCCCCGCGTCCGCCGTCACCGACCGCGAGGGATCGGGCGGGCTCGTCTGCCACTCCTGGGGCTCGGCCTCCAGCATGTCGCGAGACTCCGCGCGGCTGATGACCTTGGCGCGGCAGAGCGCCGCGATCTCGGTCGCCTTGAGCTGGGAGTGGTCGCCGGCTTGAATGGCGCAGCGCCGGTCGTGTTCGGCTACGGCCGCCCGCGCCTTGCTCTCGGCTCCTCGCTCCGCGCGCGAGCGGACGGGCCACCAGTCCGGCCGGTCGTCTTCGGGTTCGAGCCCACCATCGGGCTCGTACGTGTCTGTCACTTTGCCTCCGTGCGTGTGTGTGAGTGGATTGTCGATGCGGCGGACGTCATCTCGGCGTCAGCGCACCTCCAAATAGATCGCGGTCCGGGTGCAGCGGTCGCACGCCTCCGGGTTGGTCGGGTCCCAGGCCGGGGCCTGGTCGGTGACCGGCCGTACGCGAGCACCGCAAACGCCATGGGGCTTTCCCGGGCGGGCGGCGTGGAGCTTTGAGGGGGTGGCGCGGCTGCGGTTCGCGATGGCCGCGCGGGCAGCGTGGAGCGGGACGGCGGGCATGGTTGGACCTCCAGTGGGCTAGGATGGGCGGCACGGCGCCGTCTCCGACGTCGTGTGTGTGAGGGACCGTCAGCGCAAGCCGACGGTCTCTCGCGCGTTTTGGGCGGTTACCCAAAAATGAGTAGCGCGCAAAAGGCTCCCTGCTTCCCCGTCAGGCCGGGGATTCGACCGGGTGCCAGCCGGCTCTCGTCAGGCAGGCTTGACAGTAACGTGGACTCGTCCGCGTTGGCGCTTGCCAGGTTCACCGTTGATCGGTGGGACCGCGAGGTTGAGGTACGCGGCAGGGTCGGTCCTGATCTCCGTGCTGATGGCTTGGGCCAGAGCCGGCCATGCGGTGTCGGGCGGGAGCGGGTATTCCTCGTCGAACGCGAGGATGATCTTGAAGCGCATTACGTTGTCTTTCCTCTGTGTGTGTGTGTGTGTGTGTCCGAGTTCTGCCAGCAGTGCGTCAGTCGCCGGCTGGCCGGTCAGGTTGTTGTACCAGGCGCCGCAACTCGGGCACTCAGCGGTGCCCGGCTTGCGGTGGAGCTGGACGCGGGAGCCGCATACGGTGCAGGCTCCCACGCGGTACGAATCGCCGGGGATTCCCCGAAGCTTCACTCCTCCTCCCGTACGTACGGCCGGGTGCCCTGGCCGTCGGTCACCATGACCACCCGGTCACAGTAGGCGTTCTCGCCGTGGCCCCGCTTGATGGCCCGGTCCACGCTCTCGATGCAGGCCCGCGCCGCAGCCGGCGTCCGGTGCCGGTGCGGGCACTCGCCCGTCACGTTGCCCGGTAGGTTGGTGCCGGGCAAGAACGGCGCGCCGCCGAGGTAGTACCTCATGACGTGCGCTCCAGCAGGGTAGCGATGCAGCGCGCCAGCTCGGGCGCTAGCGCGAGGCTCACGCGCAGCGTGAACTTGACCTCGTCGCCCATGACCTCCAGGTCGCCGTGGACCGGGTTGCCGTAGCGCCCGATGCGGGCCTCGACGGTCTCCCGGCCGTGGCGCTGTGTCACGGCCTCCCCGTGCCCTCCCAGGGCCTCTAGGACGGCTGCTAGTGTCGTCTGCCGGCCAGCCTCGTACTCGTCGCTCTGCGCCTTGCGCTCCCGGAGCGTGTAGAGCAGGTTTCGCAGGTCGGGCAGCAGCCGCCGCTCGATGTCGCGAGCGATGACTGCCGCCGACTTCGCCTGGCTGACCGTGATCTCCGCGCGCTTGGCGTTGTACGGCATGTGCGGTCGCAGATCGGCGCCGTAGCTCGCGCTGAGGTTCAGCCGGCCCGCCATCGCGGGCGGCCAAGTCGGCATCGTGACGTGGATCTCCTCGCCTTCCGGGCCAATCAGGCGCGCGTCGCGCACGGTCGGCCCTTCGTACCAGCCCGGCGCGGCCTTCCAGCCGTCGCCCAGCGCCGCCGCGATCTCGCGCGTGATCGTCTTGATGTCCATTGCGTTGTCTCCTCGTGTGTGTGTGGTTGCTGTCTAGGTCGGCCGGTGGATCTCGGCCGGGTGGACGATCTCGCCGTCCCTGTTCGCGTAGGGCAGGCACGCCATGCCGTTACCCCGGTCGCGCCAGTCAGTGCCGGCCCACTCGATGTCCTGACCGCAGACGACGCACGTTCGCCGGGTGCCGATCGGCCACGTGCGGTACAGAACGCGGTCCTCGCCGCCCTGCCCGTACGGAGGCAGCTCGCGCAGCTCCAGGGTCCCGTTCGTGTCCAGGTACAACTCGTACACTGGCGCGTTGCCACCCAAGGACAGGCGGGCGCGAGCCTGGCCCGCGCACTTGTGCGTATGCCAGTGCAGGCCGCCGCCGTCCGTGGTGACCATGATCGTCTTGGGCATGGCTTCTCCTCGTGTTTGTGTCGGGACGGCGCCTCACTGCCGTCAGTGCCGGCCCTTGAACCACATGGCCGGTATCGGGCGAGACGGGCGCGGCCCGTCTCACTTCTCCGCGTCGATCTCCGCGTACCGCTCTGCCCAGGTCGCCGCGTCGAACGTTTCGCGCACCAGTGCTCGCAACGCGCGCCGGCTGCCGGTAGCCGTCATTGTAGCTACCGGCGCGCGGGATGAACTGAACGTCGAGAGCTTTGATGCCCGGCCGCACGGTCCACTGGTGCCTGCCAGGAGCGACGCTCGCGCCCGTGGCCGCGACAGTGCCGGCTATGCCGGCCCTGTCAGCCCTAGCTCATTGGCTAGGTCACGGACGACTTCGGCCAGGTACTCAGGGTCGTAGTCGCTCTCGATGCGCCACAGGCTTTGCGCCTTGGTAACGATCGGGCGGTTGTAGGCGTCCGTGCCGTCGAGCACTTCTAGGATGACACCCACGTACCCAAACTCCAGCAGCGCCTGTAGGTGCTCGCTCATCTTGTCGAACTCGGGCGTTCCCGGCGTTGGACCGTCGGTCGGAGGCTGCCACCAAACCCGGTCGCCGTGCCTGTTGGCAAGGAGCTTGCGGGCAGTCCCACCGAATCCGGCCGGGCGCGTCTTGTCATAGCCGGTGTCCCTGTCGCGCTCGACCCACGCGACGGTTCCATAGAACTCGTCAGGATCGTCCATGTAGTTGGTATCGTCCGGCTCGATCCGCAGTCGCAGAGTGCGACCGTCACGCAGCTCTAGCGTGTCGCCGTCGTGCTGGAGCGCGCCCAGGTCGAGCGCGCTCTCGTTTGGTTGCTGGGTGGTCATGTGTGTGTCTCCGTTTCGGCCGTACTGCGACCGTCGTCAGCAACGCGCGAAGCGTTGGACGGAGGAGACGGGCGCGCGGCCCGTCTCAGAACGAGTAGTCGTGGTACTGGTTGCGGACCCCTATCAGCAGGCCGAGCCCGCCGCGCATGGTTTCGCCTTCGCGGACCCACTTGCCGTTGCGGCGCCGTGTGTAGCGCACCCGAGCCGCGTCCGGGTTGGGCGCGTACTCGTACTGCTGCGCGTCGGACATGCCGTAGCTGTCCGTGCGCGTCGCCGTATCCTCTTTGACGTCGAGTGCTGCGCCCGTCGTGCTGACCCACACTATGGTTGCGGCGCGCCTGTCAGTCCACAGAAGGATGGTGGCGCCCATGCCGACGGTCGGTACGGGCGCGCTGCTGTTGTCCATGATCGAGTTGACGAGCGATCCGGTTTTCACGCTGCTACCTCCGCAGTAGCGTTCACCGTGAGGCACTCCGAGACGTCGAACCGCTTGCTACGGCTGCTGTCAGGCTTGCGAATCGACATCAGCAGCGCGACGCGGTCTCCCATCTCGAACCGTACCGGCTTGGTCTCAGACGGAGCCGACACGCTGACCGTCACGTACGGTCCGACGCCACGCAGCATGTCAGTCAGGTACGCGGCGTTCAGCGCGACTACTGTTCCGTCGGCGCCCGTGAACGTCACGGGTGAGACGGTCATCCGCTTCGCCTTACCGTAGGCCAGCGCCGCCGCGACGACGGCGCGCAGCTCCTCCATGTCGCCTACCGAATGCGTGGTCGGTGAGACCGGAATGACGTTGTCCAGGTTCGGGTACGTGCCATCGACCGGCGCGCCCGTCCTGACGTCCCACAGACCGGCCGCTAGGCCGGTCCCGGGAGCCCGGTGGACCCGGTAGCTGTCGCACCCTTCCATGACCGTCTCGGTCACGTGGATCGCGCACAGAACCGGCCGCGCCTGGTCCGTGGACGCCGCGAGCTTGACCCAGTCGTGATTGGACATCTCTTTGCCCATGTCGATCTCCTCATGTGTGTGATTCCCTATGCCAGCCGTGCCAGTCGGCGCGGCTCCCGTTGTCTCGGGTAGGTGCTGGCCCCGAAGGGCAGCAGAGCGCGCTATGCGCTCTGCTCAGTGGTGGACGGACGAATCTCGTTGGCGTACTCGCGCTCCCACAGATCGCACATGTACGCGGCGCCGGTTGCGTCGCAGATCCGGTACTCCGTACCGGTGCTCGGGTTCACCTTGCCGCGCGTTCGGATCACGAACGTCGTGGCGCCGACGGCGTCAGCGAACCGTGCCACGTGCTGACCGAACGTCGTTACGTAGCCGTACTTCGCGTCGAGCTTGTCTAGCTTGCGCTGGAGTCCGCTCAGCGTCTTGTGCATGGTCTCAGCGCCGCGCGCGTCCACCGAGTAGACATCTCGGTACTCGGCACCGCGATTCCAGTAGGCAGGCGCCTCGATGTGGTCGGGCGTGTTCTGTGCGCTGATCTCCAGTCGGTGAAGTCCGTGCTCCCGGTCATCGGTGCCGTACGCGGACGGCATCTCGACGTCGTGCCGTGCGTTCAGGTACACCGGCCGCGCGCGCAGCTTCAACCAGGGCCGATCGCCTGACATGCTCGTGCGCTCCGTCTCCACCATGATCGCGAGGCTCCGCGTCTCTTTCGTATCCATGTGAGTGTCTCCTTGATTCCCTATGCCACGGCGATGATGTCGCCGTCCCGTTCTGTCGGGTAGGTGTCCGCCCGTGAGACGGGGCGCGCTCAGGCGCCCGTCTCACGGTTGATGTCGATGCCTGTTGCCAGGCGCAGCCGAAGCGGCGTCAGCGGTACCGCGGTGCGCGTACGGCGCCAGAACCGGCCGTCGCGCCATTCCTCCGTCTCTCGGTAGAGACTGGCGGTATAGCTGATCTCGACGTTCGGCTCATCGTCGCGCAGCCAACAGGAGCCGATCTCGTACGTGTCGCGCTCGTCCCACCATTGGGGATCGGAGATGTAGTTTCCGATCGCGCGTAGCGCGCTGGTCGCGTCTGGATAGGTGCGCTCCTCGCTGCCATCATCGCAAATGTCGATGTCGTCCGCCGGAGTGCGGCCCCAACAGATGACTGCGCGGTATGCGTGGATGCGGCGGATGATCACGCGCCCACCTTTGCCGCGATGAACTGACCGCGCGCGTCCACGTAACCGACGAACGCGCGGCGTCCGCGTGGACTGCTGCCAGTAGTCGCGTAGATGTCGAACACGTCTCCGAGTTCGGCATCGTTGCGTCCGACCACTTCCACGCCGGCGGCCCATCCGCGAGTGTGGGACTGGATGCCGCTGGATTTGGAGCCGAGGCGCGACGCCGGGCCGCGCGAACCGCTGATGTCTGCGATGAAATGGGCCATGTGTGTCTCCGATGGTTGGGTGGGAGTGTGTGACTTCCCTATTCGCGCTTGGCAGCGCGATTCGGCCGGTAGTCAGCCGGCCTCGTCAGTAGGGGTTAGGTGGAGTGGCGCGCGTCCGCCTGCCGGTCAGCGAACACATCGACTAGCACGCTCACGCGCGCTAGCGCATCCTCGACCGTTCTGGCATCTCCGATGCATTCGAGGATGTCCGTATCCTCCCAGCACTCGACGATGACGTCCCATCCGCCATCGTTGTAGTGCTCCAGTGCGTACGCTTTGACGGCGTCCACGACTGAGTTACGCAAGTCGCGTGCCGCCGATGCCAGTCCGAACGATGGAGTCAAGCTCGCGCTTGCTCACGACGCGGACTGCCCGTGAACACGAGCGAATCCCGCGTCACGCTCCGCAGTAGTCGCGGCGTGGAACGCATCGATGAGGTCGATGGTCTCGCCAGTGCGCGTCGCCGTTGCATCACTCGTCGCGACGAGCGGCCGCAAGCTGATGATGATGCTGTGCGCGATGCAGGCAGCCTCCGTATCGTTGCGCGCGTCGAACGATAGGCTGATGGTGTACTTGGTCATTGGTGTCTCCCGTGATTCCCTATGCCGATCCACGTTGGGTGGATCACGTTGCATCGGTCAGGTACGCGAAGTGGGAACGGACGTCATGTCCGCTCCCACTGTGCAGTGTGTTACCTCGCACACTTAGGAATCAGTTTGTCTTGCTCTGTATTTCGATCCGTTCCTACCCTGGGGCCGATCTAGCTTGTCGGGACGCACTCCAACTGTCAGTCGCTCCCTACGTACCTCTGCGGTACCATGGACGTTCCAGCGCGATTCACCAGTTGGGCGGTATCTCCGGCCTACTGCTTACACAGCGCACTCGATGTACCGACCTTGGGGAGTTGATCTTCACTTTGAAAGGTGCCGTTGAACTGTCACTATCATCTGGCCCAGCCCCGTCGTCTCAGTTGCATGACAGAGACATATCGGAGTCGCGCTCTGTGCCAGGCTGGCGACATCTGCGGAGGCGCCCTTGCGTCCGTCAAGCGTGAACGGGACCACTCCCGACACCTTCTGTGAGGCGCTGAGAACCACTGAGAGACACCGTTTCCTGCTAGGCAAGGGATCGCATTGGCAGTGTCGGTTTCGCGTCACTCGGCGGACGTGCGGCGATTTGATGTCAGCGCGACCCTGACAGCATCGCGGCGCGACGCTGGTCCGATGCCTGTCAGTCGGGGTTATGCCGCCGATCAGACGTGAAGCCGGCGATATGACGGCGTATAGCACTGATACGACGGGGATCGGACGGAGTGAGCCATGACTGATGGCAGGTTCATCTCGGACTGTCGGCAAGATGACGTCGAATTGACGGAAGGCCCCACCCCGGAACAAGCGACCGACGGAGCTTAGGGGCGGGCCGTGGTAGATGTTCCGCCACCTCACTCGGCCTCGCAGGACCGCACGCCAGTCGTAACGGGTGCGGCCGACCTCAGTCATCGGTGGTACCGGCTCCTTCTGGCAGGATGCTCCCGTAGATGATGCTTAAGTCTTCGTTGGCGAGGATCATCGAGCCGGCCGGGAACATCAGCACCTCGCCGTCCGTGCAGCGGATCATCATCATGTCTTTGGTGACGCCGTAGAGCACACCGTCGGGGAATCTGGCCTTGAGCTGGGCCAACAGGCCCGCAAGGTCTGACAGGGCCAGGATCTCGCCCACGCTTCCCGAGAGCACGTCTCCCGGCTCCAGTTTCTCGACCTTCATCTTCTTCTCCGTAACCATGCGTGGACTATCGCGGTGAGGCCGTACCAGCACGAGAAGTACCCGATTACCGCTGCCGTGAGCACCAGGACAAGGCGCGGGTCGTCGCGGATCGGCGTATTCAGCAGCCAGTGAACGGGAGTCACTTCTTCACGAACGGCCCCAGCCGGCCGTCGGGCGAAAGGATCTTGTACGCGAACGCGCCCTGGAGGTGGGCCAGGGTGACCAGCTCCTGGCAAGCCAGCTCGGCCGGGATGATCTCGTTCTCCTTCAGGGAGTCCGTGACCGGGCGGCAGTGCGGACAGACCCGCAGATGGCGCTCGATACGGCGATTGAGCGCCAGCATCTGCTGGACCACCACGGGGTTCACCCGTCCGGCCTTGATCAGCCGCATGACCTGCGAGGCGTGACTGACAACGGACTTGGACGGCTTCATCGGTCGCCCAGCTCCCGCAAGCCCGCCCGCCCCTCCGGGCTGTTGAGCCAGGCGTTTGCCTCCTCGCGCGGCGTGCGATCCACGGCGAATTCGATGAGCGGGGAGAAGAAATCGTCATAGAAGTTCTCCCGGGTCCGCCGGATCATGCCCGCCAGGTTCGGGTTGTCGCGCTCCTCCAGCGCCCGTGCCAGGCGCTCAGAGCTTGGCGTCGTCTCAGCCATACCGTGCTCCGTGGGGTAAAGGGGCGGGGAGCCCGTGGCCGTGCGTGTGACGGACCCGGCCCGGTGCTCCCCGTGTCTTTCAGTGGCCGCCGACGACCACCATGCCGCCGCCCAGCTCCGCAGGGAGCAGGCGGCAAACAGGCAGGCCCGAGGCGTCGGTGGCCGCGAGCCAGCCCACATACGTGTCCGCGTAACGGCTGGGGAGGTACACGAGCCAGTCCCCGCTCTCGGGCCGGGCTGAGCGCTCGCGCAGCTCCTCGGGCGCGTGTGCGTAGGGCCAGACCGCGATCGGGCCCTCCTCCAGCTTCAGGCACAGCCGCTTCAAGCGAAGTGCCCGAGCCTCCTCGGGGTCGCTGACGCCGGTGATCGCCTCTCCTCTGACGGGCTGCCTAGCGGGAGGCATCAGCTCGCCACCGCTCCTGCCGCTCTTGCGGCGGCGATGTTCTCGGCCCGCCTGGCGCGGGCCCTGGAGAGCGCCTCACGCCGCTTCTGGAGCACCACGGGATCGGTGATCGGGCGCCGCTGCCTGCCCGAGGGTGAGGTCTGCGCCGGCGTTGGAGCTGGTGCCGGCGCGGCGGCGGCAGCAGGGACCGCTGCCGCCTCGCCCGGCTCCTCCGGCTCCTGCTCGGAGACCTCGCCGCCCGCGGCGACGATGCGATCGTTGGCGAACCGGATCAGGGCGTCGGAGCGGCCCCGGCCCTCCGACAGCCAAGCCCGAATCAGAGCCAGCGCCGGGATCAGCTCCTTGTCGGCCGCCAGCGCTAGGTTCTCGCTCGCGCTCCTGATCGCCAGTCGGCCAGCGATGAGGAGATGGAGCGGGACGTGGACGTAGCGGCTGTTGCGGGTCTCCAGCGCCGCGACGATGCGGCCCGCCGTCGCCTCGCCGACCTCGGCGGCCAGTACGGCGAGCAGTGCGGGGTCGTCGAGGCGGACGATGGTTCTCGTTGCAGGCAATTGTTATCCCCCTATCAGGACATGAACGAGGGTGGGCGCCACCACCCTCTGGCAGTACGTAGCAAAGGCTCCCCCGCACTCATGCGGGCACCGACTGGCGCGTCGGCTGGGATTCGTACTGTGCGAGTCGCAAGGTTAGCAGCGCGTTCTCGCTCTTGAGCCGTCGTAGTTCGTCCATGACCTCGTGGACTCCCTTCATGAGCCACTGATAGCCGGTCAGCTCCTCCTCCTTGACGATGATGTCCGCCACGGTCACCGGCGGCTCCGGCTCCGGCTCCGGCTCGGGCAGCGTGCCGTAGAAGTCGGTCCAGCCGAGTCCGCGCTGAATGGCGTGGAGCGTGCTCATGGTGGGCTGGAGAACCATGGCTCGTTCGAGGAGACTGATCTGAGTCTGATGCAACCCCGTCATCTCGGCCACGTCGCGCTGCGAGAGGCCGAACCTGACTCGGTGCTCTGTCAGCGCGTCGCCCAGCCGCTTCACGTCAAGACGCAGGTTGCGAGGCAGCTCGTCTGATGTGTCAGCGACCCGGACCGGCCGCCGTTCTCGCTTCGCGATGGCTTCGTAGATGCCTGCCCGCTTCAGGTCGGCCAGGCAGTTCGGTATGGACCTCGTGTCGCTCGGCGTACTTGGCCACCCGATGGGGCGGACGGCACCGGGTGGCCAGGTACGCCAGTGGCCGTTGCTCTGCCGTTCGAGCGGCCAACCGGCCCGGCGGGTCAGGAGGACTAGCTCACGTACGTCTGCACGGTTCGGCAGTGAGTGTTTCCCCATAGCACTAACTCCTCGTGGGGTTGCGCTAGGGGCCGAGACCACGGATCTCCGGCGTGCTGAATCCTTGGACCGGCGTGCCCGGTCTCGCCCCTAGCCATAACTGTCCAGAACGATAGCAAACCGACCGAATTGCGTCCCTATTTGAAGCTAAGACGGGCCGCTGCCGCCGAACCAGTCCATGAAGTCCTCCAGGCGCATGAACACGAGCGCGTGCCCGTACGGACTCCCCGTTTGATGGTAGATCCCGACCGGCAGCCGGTTGCCCTCGCCGCGTCGCTCGTACCATTCCGCCGCCTTGCGGGCCTGGTCCATCATCTCGGCCAGCAGCTTGAGCTGCGACTTGCGACTCTTGACCTCTATCGCGAGCCAGCGGTGGCGGATGTCCGGCGCCCAGCCGCGCGTGCGACCGCTCACCGGCACCCGCTCACCGCCGACCAGGCCCGCGATGGCGCGCTCTACCGCCTTCCAACGGCTCCGCGAAGGGCCGCCCCGGCGCTTGATCGTCGGCGTCTCCTCCGCTGTGACCCTCACGGCCGGCGTCCACCCGGTTGGCTGCCCTGCTTGGCGCGGCCGGGGTTGAAGGGCCGCAGCGTGACCCTCAGCGCCTCGTGGAGCAGCTCCCAGGGCCCTCGCGTCCGCTCGAATTGGGTCAGCAGCCCGGTCCGCTCCACGCTGTGGGGCTCGTTGCGCCGCGAGAGCGTCACGCGGTAGTCGCCGCGCTCGGGCGTGCCGCCGATGTTGACGATGCGAGCCACCGCAAGCGTGCGAGCTTTGCTCTCGTCGCCGTTGGGCAGCAGCTCGACGGTGACGCGGATCATCCGTTCCTCCTGCGCCCGTACATCGGCTCCTCGGGCACCGACTCGTCCAGGCTCGTCTGCACGCCCAGCAGCCGCCCGCAGTAGGAGCACAGCTTGCCCCGTCGAGGCTTGCCGCGGTGCTCCCACTCCACCCAGCCGTCCAGCACGCTGGGCTGGGCCCGCAAGGCGTGCAGCGGGCAGTAGTTCGCCCGTCGGACAAGAAACCCGCAGTACGGGTCCGGGTGGGCCGTCATGCTCGTGGGCCGGGTCAGGTAGACGATCACGAGTGCATCCCGCCCTTGAGGGTCCAGACCAGGATCGGCTCGCGGACGTACTGAGTCTCCTCCAGGTAGCGGTTCCAGGTCGGCCGTGGCTCGTTCTCGAACACGATGCCGTAGACGCGCCGGCCCTCCAGGTTCGTGTACTCCACGATCACAGTCGCTCGCGGGCTCTCTGGCAGCCGACCCTTGCCGGCGATCAGCTTGTCAACGAAGTCCTTGGAGTCCACCGTCGCCATCAGCCGGCCTCGTCATCGAGCGGCTGGGGCGGCTTGGGCGGCTTGGGCGGCGCGGGAGGCGTGTCCCCGGGCTCCGGCTCCTCGCCGTCGTCCGTGTCCTCGCCGGGCAGCATCACGAGGCAGAGCGGGCAGCCCTGCCGCTGCTCGCCGTCGTGCTCGCCCATGCGGTGCCGCAGCGCGAGCTGGCGGTCCTCCAGCTCCCAGGCCACGCTGTCGCCCACCACCGGCCTGCCCAGCCGGTCCACCCACCACTCCAGCGCCGAGCGGTCGCCGGCCAGGGCCGCAGCCTCGATCTGTCCCAGCGCCAGCGTGCGCTGGCTCGCAGCCATCGTCGTCACGGGGTCGTCTCCTTCACGAGAACCAGGCGGACCAGCTCGGGGCGCCGGAGAGCGTCCGCGAGGCAGGCCCGCCCGCACAGCCATGCGGTGGTGAAGGTCAGCATCTCCACCACCAGGAAACAGCGCCGCCGCTGCCGGCAGCTCTCGCAGCAGCGGCGCATCTTGATCGCGCCGGTCACGGCGTCAGGCGGACCGACGGGCCGGTGTCCTGCCGGGCGCAGTCGGTGCAGCGGACCGGCAGGGAGCTGCGAAAGCGCCGCGGGACGAGGCAGATCCGGCGGCAGTCCTCGCAGGCGCAGGCGATCAGCTCGTCCCCGTGCTCGAAGCGGTGCGGCTGGGTAAGCGCGACAGCCTGGAGGTAGAACCGGGAAGGCGTGAGGGTCGGGTTCATGCGCTCGTCTCCTCGTCCTCGTTCCGCTGCGTGCGGTCGAGGTAGGTGTTGCCGCAGCCACGGCACTTGAGCATTGGCGCGAAGGTCGTCGGGCTCGGCCCGGCGGGCTCCCCGTCGCAACCGCACCTGGGACATTGGGACACCTGGGACATGGGTACGCCAGACCCCCCCTCCTGGGGTGGTTCTGACGCCCAAAACTGCCGTTGAAACGCTGTCGGAACCCCCCCTCCAGGCGTCCCAGGTGTCCCAGGCGAGTTCAACGGCGAGGATGGATGTCCCACCCCCCCTGGGACATCACCCACCCCCCCTGGGACATCACCCTGGGACACGTCCCACCCCCCAACGGGCTGCCAGCCGGAGTCGTTGATCTTCACGAAGCCGTCCTCGGCCATGCGCCGGAGGAGCTTGCGGACGGCCTCGAATCCGCCCTCCACGGCCTCAGCGACCCGCCTCGCCGACATCGGCTCGCCGGCCCGGCGCAGGACGGTGAGAATCTGGCGGCGCCGCTCGCTCATCTCCAGCTCGGCCACGTCCCCCTCGATCAGGTCCCAGCGCATGGTGGCCTCGTCCAGCCTCAGCGCGAGCTTATCCTCGGGGATGTCGCGACCGGACGTGAGCAGTACGCCGTCCGCCTGGTTGCGAGCGCGGCGCA